>ERZ1023839.30-NODE-30-length-54727-cov-14.670983_pt1 | contig 54727 bp, 55 predicted proteins | sample MGYA00380383_ERZ1023839 | MGnify/ENA primary metagenome ERZ1023839 (study PRJEB33179, sample SAMN07449065) | human gut metagenome | biome: Human-gut; feature: Human associated habitat; material: Faeces | host: Homo sapiens | place: India:Kasaragod | collected... | reverse complement strand
ACTCAAGAGGCTGAAGAGGCGCCCCTGCTAAGGGTGTAGGTCGGGAAACTGGCGCGAGAGTTCAAATCTCTCCTGCTCCGCCATTTTTATTGTTTTCAATAAAAGGCTGATTATTAATTAATTTATAAAAAAAGACTTGCCAAAAGTTAATTTATAAGTTAAAATATAGTAGTCGTTTATGAAATGGGCTTGTAGCTCAGCTGGTTAGAGCGCACGCCTGATAAGCGTGAGGTCGGAGGTTCAAGTCCCCCCAGGCCCACCATTTTGTTTATGGCCCGTTGGTGAAGTGGTTGAACACACATGCCTTTCACGCATGCATTCATGGGTTCAAATCCCGTACGGGTCACCAAATTTGTTATTGAAAAGCTCTTTATTTAAGGGCTTTTTTCATACCTTTTTATAAAAATTACTCCAAAGTATAAAAATGAAAAAATTTTGCTCTTAAAAAAGAAAAAAAATAGCTAAATATTTAACAAATTATTATTTGTTTAAAAGAAAGGAAGATAATATGGCTTTACTAGAAATAAATAATTTAAGTCACTCATATGATGATAAAGTTTTATATAAAAATGCCTCTTTAGAAATTTTTAAAGGAGAACATGTTGGCATAGTCGGACCAAATGGCGCGGGTAAAAGTACTTTTTTAAAAATTATTACTAATGAGGTTATCCCTGACCGTGGTGAGATTAAGTGGCAAAGAAATGTTTCTTTAGGTATTTTAGATCAATATGCTCAAATAGATGAAAATCTAACCATATATGATTACTTAAATACGGCTTTTAATGATTTATATGAAATGGATAAAAAATTAACAAAGCTATATGATGATCTTTCTAAAAACTATCATGAAGACATTTTAAGACAAATTAGCTATTATCAAAATGAACTACAACAACGTGATTTTTATTCTTTAAATACTATTATATTAAAAACAGCTTCTGGTCTTGGTCTTAGTGCCTTAGGACTTGATAACCAAATTAAAAATTTAAGTGGAGGACAACGTGCTAAAGTTATCTTAGCTCGTCTTTTATTGCAAAATCCAGAAGTACTTATTTTAGATGAACCTACTAATTTTTTAGATAAAGAACATATTCTATGGCTAACTAATTTTTTAAAAAGCTATCCCCATACTTTCTTAGTAGTATCTCATGACACCTCTTTTTTAGAAGAAATATGTACTTCCATTTGTGACATTGCCCATCAACAACTTAATAAATATAAGGGAAACTTTCAAAATTTCTTGAAGCAAAAACAAATGAAGAGTGAAGAGTACGAAAGGGCGTATGTCTCTCAACAAAAAGAAATCAAGAAACTAGAAATCTACATTGAAAAGAATAAAGCCCGTGCTTCTACGGCTAAGATGGCTAAAAGTAGAGAAAAAAAGTTGGCTAAAATAGAAAAATTAGACAAACAAGTTAAGTTAGCTAAACCAAATTTTGCTTTTTCTTATAAGGAACTAAACGATACCGATGTTTTAGAAATATCCAATTTAACTGTTGGATATTATTATCCTCTTTTAAAAAATGTTTGCTTTAAAATAAGAAAACAAGAAAAAATAGCTTTAATTGGTTTTAATGGTTTAGGAAAATCAACTCTTATTAAAACTATCTTAGGCTATATTCCTAGTTTAGGTGGCAGTGTTACTTTATCCCCACATTTACAAATAAATTATTTTGAACAAGATTTAAAGTGGGATGATGATAATCTGACTCCTATAAAATATTTAGAAAGAAAGTATCCTACTAAAAATAATAAAGAAATCCGTAGTGTACTTGCCAAATCTGCTCTTAAAAGTGAACATCAAATGCAGAATATAAAAACGTTAAGTGGAGGAGAGCAAGCTAAAATTAAAATAGCTGAGTTAATGCTTAAGCCATCTAATTTATTAATACTAGATGAACCTACTAATCATTTAGATGAACTTGCCAAAGAATCTTTACAAGAAGCCATTAAAAATTATGATGGGGCTTTAATACTGGTTTCACATGATGAAGACTTTTATAAATCTCTTGAGATGAAAATTATTAATGTTGCGGATTTTATGAATGAAAATTAAAAAAATATTAAGATTTTGGACTAAGTCCTAATAATATATATATGTTTTATGTTATGAATGTAAAAAGGATGGTAATAATCTATGAAATATAAATTAAAAGAATTGTCATTAAATTTGATTGATACTTTTTTATATGAAATGTATCAAGATATTCCAAGTGGTGAGAATGGTCAAACGAATAAAGCATATGGTTTAACAAAAAAAGAATTTAAACAATATGTACTAACGCAAATAAAAAGAAAATATAATCAAGTGACTTTTTATGATACTCCCACAATAACTTATATTATGTATGTGAATGGTTATCCAGTCGGATTCATTTGTTTAAGAACCAAAATAGATGATAATTGGTTGAAATGGTCGGGAAATTTCTATTACCAAATTAGAACAACAGAAAGAAGAAAAGGATATGCCACAAAAATGTTAGCGTTAGCTTTAGAAAAGTTAAAAGAATTAGGTTTTACAGAAGTTTATGGTCAATCTTCTAAAGGAAACATTGGTAGTTCAAAAGTCATTCAAAATAACAATGGAATATTTATAAATGAAATCAACGGCTCAAAATATTATAAAATATTATTATAAATAGTACTTGAAGTAAGAAATTAAATATAAAATATTAATGAATACCATTTGTTTTGCAATCTTGCACAACAATTTTTTCTTGAAATAGCACAATAGGTACTTGAATTTTAATATTTAATATTATATAATTAAGTAGTTGTTGGACCTTTAGCTCAGTTGGTTAGAGCACTCGGCTCATAACCGATCGGTCGTAGGTTCGAGTCCTACAAGGTCCACCATCTTTTTAAAACTTGCAGGCGTGGCGAAATTGGTAGACGCACTAGACTTAGGATCTAGCGAAGCAATTCATGGGGGTTCAAGTCCCTTCGCCTGCACCAAATATGCTTCACAAGCCCTTTATTTATGGGCTTTTTTCATGCATTTTTATAAAATTACTCCCAAAATTACTCCGAAAGTACTTTCTCAAATTAAAATTTAGTAATATTTATCAGTTGTTTATTTCTTCTTTCACTTTAAGGATATAGTAGAGAAAGGTTAGTTTGATTTTGGAATATAGTAAATTATTAAAGTAAATGATATAATTGAATTGAAAGTACGAGGTGCAAAATGGAAAATAAACCTAGTGTCTTATATAGAGGACTAAAAGTTGATTATAATAGTTTACAAAATTTTGAATTTTCTGGTGTTGATTTAAAAGTTAACTATGCTCCTATTATTGATCAGTATGGCAGAAAAACCGTTACCGATGGAAATGAGTATGGTGTTTATATGTCTGATAATTTGAGTATGGTAACATCAGCATATGGTGATTTACATCATGATGGGATACCAATTCATAATAATTTATCCATTTACAACGAACGAATAATGATACCATCCGTTGCAGTAATATATCGAATTAACACAAATGGCTTAGATGTTAGAAAACCTTTTATTGTAGATTACCTAAAGGGACATTACAATAATGGTTTCCAAGGTGACGAATGGATAGCTGATATTGTCCCAGCTAGTAATTACGAATTATATCGTGTTAGAATTGGTGCGGATATTTTACATGATGCAGAGGATATTGATTTATCAAAAAAAGATGATATTTCAGAACGAGTGAAACAAAAATTAGAAATGCGTAAATATAGACTAGAAACATTTGCCAATGCTATGGAAAGAATGTCGCCAATAAAAAGAAATGCTATTGGTAGAGATGAATTAAATATTTTAAAATCTATTTATGGTCAAAATGGTTTAAAGTATATTAATGAAGATAGCTTAATTACAAGTGATGTAGATGGTATGTTAAGATATTTAGTGGCAAAGACATTTAGAAAAAATGAATCAGATATAGATTTTCAGACAATAAGATATATAAATGGTTTAAAAGGACAAGCAATAAGTGTTGATTCAATTATTGAAATTTTAAAAAATGATAAAATTAAAAATATGCAAGATAAAGTTTCGTTTGAAGAAAGAAAAAAGCAAGAAGGAGTTTCTTATGTAACAAGTAAGTTTGATAAGCAAGAAAAAAGATTAGATGGTCTTATGTCTATGGTACTTCTTCGTCGAAAAAAAGATAATCAATATAAACAAGAACAGTCACAAGCAAATACTTCTATTAATGAAAATAAAACAAGAGAAGATCAAGAATGGGAAATGATTAAAGAAAAATATGATTATGATGAATTGGAGCCAGAAAGGCAGCAAACCATAGAAAAAAGTTTTCGTGAAATGATTTATAAAAGAAGAATAAGTGAAATTGGTATTGATGATAATTTGCTTGATGATATCACAGAAGAAACTGAAATGACTGAAAATGCTAAACATTCTGGAAAAAGAATGATGTAGTTTATAATCACAAGATATTATTGCAGGCAACTGGGATAATTTAATAGAAATATTAAAATAAATGTAACTTTGAGAAGAACCAGAATTTCTTACACACTCGAAAATGATGCTATAATTTAGTTAGTGATTGATTCTTACATCAATTATCTTTGGTAAAAGTTGTAGATAACTTTGTCAACAACACCAAATATGTTCGAAAAGTCCTTTGTTTAAGGGCTTTTTTCATGCTGTTTTTTATTTTCTTTTAAAATAGGTAACATAATATCATGGTGACTTCATATATATTGGTATGAAACTAAAATGCTTTTCTTTAATTTTAATATTTTTAATAATTCTTATTTCTATGTTATCTTGGTTAAATACAAATGCTGGAACATTTGAAGTGCCAAAGAATGTTTCTTTAAAGAAGAATATTGTGGTAAGAAAACCAACTATTAATAATACTTTACTTAACAATTTAGTATCAGAAGAAATTTTGCTTCAAAAAAATAATTTTTTAAATCAAGCTTTAAAAGAAGAAAAAAAAGACATCCTTTCCTTTTATGTAGAAGGGACATCTTTTGATACGGAAAATTATGAATCTGTTTATCTTTTATTTGAAACCTATTTAGGTGGCGCTCATCCCACACATTTTGTTAAAACATTTGTTGTTGATAAAAGAACTAGTAAGATTATAACTTTAGATGATTTTATTAACCTAGATGAGAAATTTTTACAGAAAGTAAGTGATAGTATTCGTATGGATTTATTACTTTCTTTGGAAGTAACAGATACGGCTTGGATGATGGAAGGTACACGTCCTTTTAAAGAAAATTATCAAAATTTTGTAATAAAAGAAAATGAAATTTTATTTATTTTTCAAGAATATCAAATCGCCCCTTATGCTCGTGGTATCATAAAATGTAGCTATTCTTATCAAATAGCCTAAGAAACTAAGATATTTAAAATGGCTTTAACAATAAGATTTTTTATGAAATCATAATCTAAATTATCAATTAAATTTTTTATAACCATTATTTTTTAGAAAAATAAGAAGAGCCTTTTTGAATGGTTCTTCTTTTGTGATATAATGATGTCATCTTATTTTGTTAGCAATTAAAGAGCAAAGGTGGTATTTTATGAAAAATGTTTTAATTATCGGTGGAGGAGTAAGTGGGGTTACTACAGCCATCGTATTAGCTAGTGAAAAAGTCAAAGTGACCTTGATGGAAGGAAACGATAAACTTTTAAAAAAACTTTTAATAACAGGGAACGGTCGTTGTAACTTTTATAATGAAGACCAAAGTTTCAAGCATTATCATTCGACTCATCAAGAACTTTTGCAGCAATTTTTGACAGAAGAAAATCCTCTTCATGCTTTAAATTTTATCGAAAATTTAGGTATTGTTCCTCTTGTTAAAAATGGCTATTACTATCCATTTACAAATAAAGCTAGTACAGTTTATGAGGCTTTCTTAGAGAGACTTTCTAAAACCAATGTAAAGGTTTTGTTAAATCATAAAGTAAAAGATATTGAATTAAGAAATAATGGCTTTTTTATTAACAATGAATTTTATACTGATGTTGTTTTAGCCACTGGTTCTAAGGCTTATCCGCTAACAGGAAGTGATGGTTCTGGCTATAGTCTTTTGCCTTTTTTGAAAGATATGATGATTCCTGTTTTACCTGCTTTAACATATTTAGAATGTCAAACATCTTATAACAAGTTGTGGAAAGGCATTCGTTCTCAAGTAACAGTTAAATTATATATTGATAATGAAATGGCAAAAAAAGAAACAGGAGAATTACAATTTACTGAAAAAGGCTTAAGTGGAATATGCGTTTTTAATTTAAGTGGAAGTGCTGCTTTGGCTATCTCTCAAAATAAAAATGTGCAAGTTCATCTCGATTTTACGCCTTTTACAGATGACATTTTAAGTTTTTTACAAAAATGGTCAGAAGAAAAAAATATTAAAGAAACATTAGCAGGCTTTTTACAAGAGCCTTTAATTAAAATGATTATGAAGCAAAGTAAAATAAAAGAAGAAGATACTTTTGCTGATTTAAGCTCAGAAAGAATAAATAAATTGCTTTCCAATTTAACGGATTATCCTCTTTCTATTACTGGTACCGGTGATTTTTCTTCATCTCAAGTTTGTCAAGGTGGGATATCTTTAAAAAGTGTTGATATCAAAAAATTATGTTCTTTAGATTATCCTCATTTATATTTCACGGGTGAGATTTTAGATGTCTTTGGTGACTGTGGAGGATATAATCTAACTTTTGCCATTTTAAGTGGTTTAGTAGTAGGAAGGAGTATTCAAAATGATTCGTCTAAGACAAGTTAAAGTATCTGTTTATGAAGAAGATAAATTATTGTCAAAAATCGAAAGTATTTTAAAAACTAAAGTAGAAAGTTATTCTCTTATAAAAAAATCTTTAGATGCTAGAAAGAAACCAGAACTTTATTATATTTATGAAGTTGATGTTTCTGTTTTGAATGAAAAGAAAGTACTTAAAAGATTTTCAAAAAATGAGGATATCTTTTTAGCGCCTATTGAAAAGTATGAAATACCATCTTTTGGTACTATTAAATTACAAAATCGCCCCATAATTATTGGCAGTGGACCGGCAGGTTTGTTTGCTACTTATTTACTTTCTGAAGCAGGATATCGTCCAATTTTATTTGAAAGAGGCGAGTGTGTTGAAAAAAGAAAAGAAAAAATTGAAATGTTTTGGCAAACAGGAAAGTTAGATGAACAAACCAACGTTCAATTTGGGGAAGGCGGTGCCGGCACTTTTTCAGATGGAAAATTAAATACGATGGTTAAAGATAAAGCTTGTCGCGGCAAAAAAGTTTTTGAAACCTTTGTGGAATGTGGCGCTCCAGCGGATATTTTATATGAATCTCATCCTCATATTGGCACGGATTTATTACAAAATGTCATTAAAAATATGCGGGAAAAAATAAAACAAATGGGTGGTGAGATTCATTATTCTTCTTGCTTAACTGATATGCATGTAAAAAATAATAAAATAGAAGAAATTGTGATTAACAATAATCAAACTTATCCATGTGATTGTCTTGTTCTTGCCTTAGGTCATAGTGCTAGAGATACTTTTCAAATGCTTTTTAAGCGAGGCTTGTTATTAGAAAACAAACCTTTTGCGGTTGGACTTCGGATTGAACATCCTCAAAAAATGATTAATGAAAGCCAATATGGTCAAAATTACCCTGTCTTTTTACCACCAGCTAGTTATAAATTAACTTATCAAACAAAAGAAAAACGTGGTGTTTATTCTTTTTGTATGTGCCCAGGTGGTTATGTTGTCAATGCAAGTTCTTGTCAGAATCACTTAGTAATAAATGGTATGAGTGAACACAAAAGAGATTCAAAAAATGCAAACGCGGCTTTAATTGTTACGGTTGGTCCGAAAGATTTTGGCTTTGATACTTTTGATGGCGTTAAGTTTCAAGAAGAGTTAGAAAAACAAGCCTATGACTTAAAAAAAGGCTTTATTCCGATGCAAAAAGTAAAAGACTTCTTAGATAATAAAGAAACAACTACCTTAGATGATGTCGAGCCTATTACAAAAGGTAATGTAAAAATGGCTAATCTAAATGAAATATTACCGGATTTTATAAAGGAAGCTTTGAAGGAAGCTTTAACAGCTTTTGGTAAGAAAATAAAAGGTTATGACCGCGATGACGCTTTACTTTTTGGCATTGAAACGCGTTCTTCTAGTCCTATTAGGATGAAAAGGAGCGAAACTTTAGAAAGTAATATTTCAGGTGTCTATGTTTGTGGGGAAGGCTCTGGTTATGCCGGTGGTATCACAACTAGTGCAATGGATGGTTTAAAATGCGCTGAAGAAATTATCAAAAAATACACAAAATAGGTACTGTTTGCAAATGATTTAAAATATGCTATAATGGGATAGTTCGAGGTGAAGAAATTGGGAATCATTGAAACGTGTGAGTTTGATTCTATTATAAATGATATAAAAAATCATCCAGAGTTTTTAAAATTAAAAGATGAATTTCATCATGGAATAAGCCGTTATGAGCATTCATTAAGGGTTTCTAAAATGGTCTATCAAATGACTAAAAAACTAAATTTGGATTATGAAAGGGCTACTCGTGCCGCTCTTTTACATGATTTTTTCTTTAATGAAGACGTTAAAGAGTACAATGCTAAGAAAACTTTACAAATACATCCCTTGTATGCCTGCCAAAATGCGATGCTATATTTTGATATTGATGATATGCAACAAAATATGATTAGATCGCATATGTTTCCTGTTTTTTTAGAAAGACCTAAATATAAGGAAAGTGTTGCGTTAACGATTGCAGATAAAGTAGTTGCTACACATGAAATGTATCGTTATAAATTAGCAGCTACTTTAGGAATTTGGATGATTTTTCTTTTTAATGTGATATCTATTCAAAAATGGTCATAAAACTGCCTAATAGGGTAGTTTTTTTGATGGATTTTACAAAATTAAAAAAATATTATATAATAAAACGCAATGTTTTAAAGGGGGAAAAGTTTATGATACCAAAATATCCAAAAGAAGAACTTTCTAAAAAAATAGAATGTCTTTGTTTGCCACCATCTATTTTAAAGGCATTGAAAGATAAAAAGATTCGTACAGTCGGTCAATTATTACGTTATAATGATACAAGAGGCTTATACAAATTAGATGCGATTTCTTTTAAAAAACTAAAAAGAATAGAGCAAGCTTTATATGATATTTGTAACATTAACATAATGAAAGATTATAGTGAATTAGAAATTTTACATTTACCATCAAAATATTTAAATTTTCTTGTTTTTAAATACAAGGTTAGTACTTTAAATGAATTATTAAACCTTCCTATTGATGGTAGTAGAGATGGTGCTTTAGATTCTCGTCTCAAACTAGATAAAGTAATTATTAAGGCTGTTCATGATAGCGGCTTTGAATTTATTAGTGAGAAAAAAACTAAAAATCACGGGGAAAATTTAACTGGTCTTTTAAAAGAGCCTGTACCATTAATTGTGAAACGCTTATTAGTTAATAGAACAGTTGAAGAATTGTTAGACTTAAGCACAAATCCTAAAGTCCCACACAGTATTTATAAGATGAAAGGTATAGGAGAAAAAACTGCTGAAGAAATTATTTCTTATTTTCATGAATGTGGTTTTGAATTTAATTGTGAAAAAGAAAAAACGATCAATTTAGACACAAAAATTCATGAACTTGATGAAGGCAACGTAGTTGGTGAAGGGTTATATTATAAAACAATAAGAGAAGTTTTAAAACTAAGTTTAGATCCTGAAAATCCACACGGTATTTTTAAGATAGCACATGCTAGTGAAAAAAGAGTTCAAAAAGTAATAGATATGATTCATGCTCATGGTTTTGTTTTCGAATTTGAAAAACAGCCAATCGCATCTTCGGCTATCATAGAAGAACCAAATAAGGTAAGAATTTTAAGTGAAGAAAGCAGTATTTTTGATTTAAATTATGATATCAAAATATTAAGCAAATTAAATCTATGGGGTATAAAAAAAATAGGAAAATTACTTTCTTTATCCATTAAAGACAAAACTTCTTTAGCTGAAAATAATCTTTATCATATTCAAGGTTTAGGAGTCAAAAAAATAGACGGTTTAATTAGCTATATTCATGAAATAGGTTTCCTATTCAAAGAGGAAAAAGAAACGATTGATTTAGAAAGTGAAAAAGGCGATCTAAAAAATTATGGCTTTACAGAAAAAAGTATAAATTTATTAAATTCTCGTTATAATATAAAAAATTTAGATGAACTTCTTCTAGTAAGTCTTGATCGAAGAATGATTAGATTTTTAGATGCTAGTGTAAAAATGGAAAAAGAAATCATTGATCACGTTCATAACTTAGGATATCGTTTTAAATGTGAAGAAGAAACCATCTTAAGCTTAGATACAAAAGTTTTTGAATTGAAATCAATTAGAGGATTAAGTAGATCATTACTCGACAAAACAGTTGGGGAATTATTAAAAAAGAATTTGTCTCCAACAGCCCCTAATAGCCTTTATAATATTCCTGGAGTGGGAGCCTCAAACGTCCAAAAAATAGTAGATTGTTTTCATTCTTATGGTATTTTATTTGAATGTGAACAAGTTGATTTATCTAAAAATGTTGATTTAAATAAATTATTTTACATGATTGATGCAACTATAGTATCAAAAGAATTTTATGAGAAAATAGAGACACCAGAAGATATCATTAACAATGCTTTTGTTTCTTATTTTATGCAAATGGCTAAAACTGTTTGTAAAAGCGAATTTAATAGTTCTTATACCCAAAAACAAATATTGACATTTTTAACTCATAAGTTAATTGAACATAAGAAAAAAATGCAAAAAATATCTGAATTTATCACGGATGAATTAACTTTAAAAAGAACAAAAAACATCCTTAATTAAAGCTTTTTTTAAGAATTTATAGGCTTGCTTTCTTAAAAAAACTTATGTATAATAAGACACGTACGAAAGGAGTATTTTTATATGGCAAAAAATACAGAAAAAATCACAATTGAAATTAAAGGAGAAGCTTGGGAAAAAGCTTTAGATAAATCATTCAAGAAAAATGTTAAAAAAGCAAATATTGATGGTTTTAGAAAAGGAAATGTTCCAAAAGATATTTATTTAAAAAATTATGGTATGGAATCTTTATTTGAAGATGCTTACCTTGCTGTAGTCGATGATGCATTTAAAGAAGCTCAAGATAAAGCAAAAGTAAAAGCAGAAATTCAACCAAGTGTTGATATCAAAAAAATTGATAAAGATGGCATTACTTTTGAATTTACATTCATTGGTAAACCAGAAGTTAAATTAGGTCAATACAAAGATTTAAAAGTTAAAAAAGAAAAAGTAGCGGTTACTAAAGAAGAAGTAGACGCTAAGATAAATGAATTACGTGAACAATTTGCTGATATTACTGTAAAAGACGGTGGCGTTGTTGAAACTGGCGACACGGCTGTTATTGATTTTGTTGGTGAAGTTGATGGTAAACCTTTAGATGGTGGTAGTGGGGAAAATTATCCTCTTGAAATCGGCACAAATACCTTTATTCCTGGTTTTGAAGATGGTGTTTTAGGTATGAAAGTTGATGAAACAAAAGACTTACACTTAAAATTCCCTGAAAATTACACTAAAGAATTAGCAGGTAAAGAAGTTGTTTTCCATGTTACTTTAAGAGAAATCAAATCTAGAATTTTACCAGACATTGATGAAAATTTCTTTGAAGATTTAGGTTATGACAAAGTAACTAATGCTGAAGAACTTGCTAAAGAAGTAGAAAATACAATTAAAGAAGAAAAAGAAAACGAAGAAAAAAATCGCTTCTTAGAAGAAGTTTTAAAACAAGTTTCTGAAAAAATGGAAGTAGATGTTCCAGAAGAAATTATTGATGATGAAGTTCATCGTATGATCCATCAATGGGAAGAACAATTGAAATCTCAAGGTTTAACTCTTGATCAATATATGGAATTTACTGGCACAACTCATGAAGATATGCATAAACAAATGGAACCAGAAGCTCTACGTCGTGTTAAATATCGTTATATGTTAGAAGCTGTTAGTGAAGCTGAAAAAATTGAAGTTACTGATGAAGAAGTAGAAAAAGATATTGAAGAAATGGCTACTAACTATGGTATTTCTAAAGAAGAATTAGTGGATGCTTTTGGTGGTAAAGAAGTTTTAGCTTACGATTCAAAAATGCGTAAAACATTAAAATTCTTAGAAGAAAACAATTAGAAGAGTGAAAAGCTCTTCTTTTCTTTTTTATCTTGTGATAAAATAACCTCTGGATGTGATATTTATGAGTACAGAAGAATTTGATTATTATTTACCAGAAGAGTTAATTGCTCAAACACCTTTAAAGAATCGTTCTTCTTCAAGATTAATGACTTTAAATCGTGAAACGGGTGAAATTTCTAATAAACATTTTACTGATATTATTGATTATCTTCGTAAAGGAGATGTCTTAGTTATTAATGATACTAAAGTAATTCCTGCCAGATTAATTGGCGAAAAAGTAGATACAAAAGCTACTATTGAATTATTACTTTTAAAAGATTTAGGTAATAATACATGGGAATGTTTATCAAGACCATTTAAAAGATTACATGTAGGAACAAAAGTGAATTTTGGAGGGCTTTTAGAAGCAACCGTTATTACTAAAAAAGAAGAAGGTATTGTTGAAGTGCAATTTTCTTATGAAGGAATTTTTTTGGAAATCCTAGACAAATTAGGAGAAATGCCTTTACCACCTTATATTCACGAAAAATTACAAGATAAAGATCGTTATCAAACCGTGTATGCTAAAAATCTTGGTAGTGCTGCTGCTCCTACGGCAGGACTACATTTTACAAAAGAACTTTTAGAAAAAATAAAAGAAAAAGGAATTATCATTACCAATGTTACTTTACATGTTGGTCTTGGTACTTTTAGACCTGTTGAAGTAGAGGATGTTACCAAACATCATATGCATAGTGAATACTATGAAATGAGCAAAGAAACAGCTGATATATTAAATCAAGCTAAAAAAGAAGGCGGAAGAATTATTGCTGTTGGTACTACTTCCACAAGAACTTTAGAAACTATCATGAGTCTTTATGGAAAGTTTAAAGAATGTCATGGTAATACCGAAATCTTTATTTATCCGGGCTTTGAATTTAAAGCTATTGATTGTTTAATTACCAATTTTCACCTTCCTAAAAGTACTCTTGTTATGTTAGTTAGTGCTTTTTCTAAGAAGGAATATATTTTACACGCCTACGAAGAAGCTGTGAAAGAAAAATATCGCTTCTTTTCCTTTGGGGATGCGATGTTTATTTGGAAAGATTAAATGATGAAACCACTTTTAACAGATGAAATATGTTCTTTATACGAAACTTTACTAAAAAAAGAAAAGTACGATTATAAAAATGAAAAGAATATGTTAATAGCTTTAAAAAATTATTTAAGTATAATAAGGCCAGCACTTACTCCTTTAGCTTGTGCTTGTGCTTTTCATAACGAGTTATTTTCTAAAAATATAGAAATGACTCCCGCTTTTCTTTTATGGTATTTATGGCAAATAAATGGAATTCGAAAATCTATTCATACCTATTTAGAGTATGGGGCGGGTAAAATGAATTTTGATAGCTATGAAAGAAAGTTGACAAACCTATTAAAAGAAGAAGGTATCTTAATGCCTTCTTTAGAAACTTTTTCTTTTGCAAGTACAGAAGATGAGGATGGTAAAAGAGTCACCCATTTTGGTTTTTATGATGAAACAGGTGCCTTTCACCTTCTTAAAGAAATGGGTAATACGAAATATTATCCTCATCTTTTTCTATTAGATGAAAAAGAAAGCCAAAAAGAAGTTAACATTTTAAAAAAGGTCTTAGAAAATCCATAATATGACAAACAATGTGCTTGCAAGCCTAAAAAAAACGTGTTAATATTAATGCATAAATCAATTATCAAAAGACAAGACGAAGAAATACTTTTTTAAAGAGAGTCTAGGAAGATGGAAACTAGATAAAAAGCTTCTTTGATTACTCCTTTTGTATGAGACCTAATAAGGTACGGGTAATTCCGTTAAAGATAATTAAGTGAAAAAAAGGATGGTACCGTCAAACAGACTCCTATAAAATACGGTATCATTCTTTTTTTAGGAGAAAAGACTATGGGAAAAAAATATTACAGTTATGTTGTATCCGTTTATCGGTTTATGCAAATTTGTGGTTTGGAGTGTGATAAAAAAGAAAATGTTTTATTGTCGCATAAAATTATGATGCGTAAACTATCACTTAGACATTCTAAAATGCCAGATAAGTGTCTATTGCCACGTAGGGCTTGTCGGGAAAATGTTAAAAATGACCTCATTAAGACGGGGGCAATTGTTTTAGTAGAAGATGATTATGGTGAGAAACTTCCTTATTACACACCGCGCAAAGACTTTACTTTGCCTAAAGTTTCGAAAGAAGAATTGAGCCGGCGAAGACAAGAAATTCTAAGTCAATTAGAAGAAAAAGAACCCTGTCTTTCTTTAGGAGAAAAAAGATATTTGGAACGTAAAAAAAGAAAGCTTCTAGAAGAAGGAAAAAGAAGAAATCCTAAAGAAAGTCAATTAAAATTAATAAAAGAAAGAGAGTAGATTGAAGTGAAAAATATTAAAGAAGATGAGTATTTAAGTAAAATTAATCATAGTTGTGCCCATGTTTTAGCCCAGGCGGTAAAACGTTTATATCCTAATGCTAAATTTTGGGTAGGACCAGTTATTGAAGAAGGTTTTTATTATGATATGGATTTAGGAGATATTACCTTAACCGATGAAGATTTAGATAAAATTGCTAAAGAAATGAAAAAAATCATTAAAGATGGTAAAAGAATTATTCGTCATGAAATCTCTAAAGAAGAAGCTTTAGAAATGTTTAAAGATGATTCTTACAAAATAGATTTAATTGAAAATATGCCTGAGGGAGAAACTATTACTTGTTATTCTCAAGGAGATTTTACAGATCTTTGTCGGGGACCTCATGCTGATACCGTAAAAGAATGTAAGTATTTTAAATTATTAAAATTTTCTGGTGCCTACTATAAAGGTGATGCGAAAAATAAAATGTTACAAAGAATCTACGGCGTATGTTTCGCTAATGAAGAAGACCTAAATGAACATTTAGCAATGCTTGAAGAAGCTAAACAACGTGATCATCGTAAATTAGGTAAAGATTTAGGCATTTTCATGTTTTCTGATTTAGTCGGTAAAGGACTTCCTATGTGGCTACCTAATGGTTTTATCGTTCGTCGCAGTCTTGTTGATTATATTACGGATAAAGAACTTTTACATGGCTATAAACATGTTATGACACCATCTTTAGGTAGCGTTGAACTTTATAAAACAAGTGGTCATTGGGATCACTATAAAGAAGATATGTTTCCTGCTATGGAACTTGATAATGAATCTTATGTTTTAAGACCTATGAATTGCCCTCATCATATGATGATGTTTAAAAATTCTTTACATTCTTATCGTGATCTTCCACTTCGTATTGCCGAAATAGCAAATGATTTTAGATATGAAGCCAGTGGGGCAGTATGTGGTATTGAAAGAACGAGAGCCTTTACCCAAAATGATTCCCATATTTTCTGTACCAAAGATCAAATCAAAACAGAATTTAAAGCTGTTATTGATTTGATTTTAGATGTCTATAAAGATTTCGGCTTTAAAGATTATCGTTTCCGTTTATCTTTAAGAGATAAAAATGACACTGAAAAATATTTTGGAAATGATGAATTATGGGCAAAAAGTGAACAAGAACTTAGAGAAGTATTAGAAGAAATTCATGCAGATTATTATGAAGCTGAAGGAGAGGCTGCTTTTTACGGTCCTAAGTTAGACGTTCAAGTTAAAAGTGCTATTGGTCATGATGTTACTTTATCAACCGTCCAACTTGATTATCAATTACCAGAAAGATTTGATTTAACTTATGTTGATGAAAATGGTGAAAAACAAAGACCAGTTGTTATTCATAGAGCCATACTTGGTTCCCTAGATCGTTTTATTGCTTTCTTACTTGAAGAAACAAAAGGTGTTTTACCATTATGGCTTGCTCCAGTTATGGTTAATGTTATTCCAGTCAATATTGATTATCATTTAAATTACGCAAAAAAAATTGAAAGTCTCTTATTAAAAGATCACATTCGTGTGGAAGTGGATAGTAGAAACGAAAAATTAGGTTATAAAATGCGTGAATCTGTTATGAAAAAAATACCTGTTACTTTAATTTTAGGTCAAAAAGAAGTTGATGAAAATCTTATTAGTTATCGTGAATATGGTAGTGAAGAAACTCATACATTAAGTTATGAAGAATTCGTTTCTTATTTAAAAAATAGAATAGAAAGTAAAAAATAAAGAATTACGTCTTAGTTGACGAATTCTTTTTTTTAGGTTAGAATATAAGGCAATTTAAAGGGGGAGTTTGCAATGTCAGTATTTCAAAAAGTATATCCATTTGCAACAGAAAATGTGAAAGATTCATTAGAAAAATTGGATTTGAAAGGCAAAAATGTTTTAACAGTAGGATCTTCTTTAGATCAAACCTTTGATGCTGTTTTATATGGAGCCTCTCATGTTACTGTTTTTGATATTAATGCAAATGTTAAGAAGTTTTATGAAGCAAAAAAAGAACTTTTAACTGAGGTGTCACGTAGACAATTTTACGATGAGATCTTGAAAAAGGATTTTATATATGATGCTGTTACAGAAAAAAGCATGGTTTATAGAAACTGTAAATATTTAGAAAGTGATGAATCTTATAAATTATTAAAGAAAAAATCAGAAAGTGCTTCTGTTTCTTTTGTTACCGGAGATATTTTTGATATTGATAGTTATTTAGACAAAACTAAAAAATATGATTGTATCCTTCTTTCTAATGTTATGCAATATATAGATTATTTTGCTCCTAATAAAAAAGAAGTATATTCTTTTTTTAGAGAAAAATTTTTAGAAATAGAAAAGCATTTGAACGATGAAGGTATTTTGGAATTATGTTATTTATATTCTATTTTTCAAAATCGTAAGCTTGTTTTAGATTCTTCTTTACCTATTTATAACTTAAGAAAAATTTATGAATGTCTTGAAGATAAATCACTTTATATTGAAGGAATTCCATCTATTCATCCAAATAATGAAATTATGGATGCCATACTTACTTATAAAAAAAGATAAATTTTGAAATAATTCTTGAATTCTTTGACTTTCTTATGCTACACTAGTTAATGTAAATCGTTAAAGAAAGACTAGTAATAAAAGTTATTTGTTAAAGAAAGACTGTGGTTGATGTGAACAGTTCAAAAGCTTTTAGGAATCTCCTTTCTTAGTGGAGTTAATCTCTCCCGGCTTTAAGCCGTTATCTTAAATTAAGTAAATTAAAGGATGGCACCGTCATTATGACTCCTTTTTAAGGGGCCATTCTTTTTTTATTAGGAGGAAATAATATGTTTCAAGAAGAAGAGTATCTTTTATACAAACAAATGCCTATTTATGAGAGATCTTTAATTTTAGTTAAAGTATTATTTAAAAATAAAAAAGATAAAGGTGGTCATTCTTACATAAATCATTTAAGACATGTCAGTAGAGATTTAAAAGGTGAAAAGTTAAAGGCTATGGGGCTTATGCATGATGTGTTAGAAGATACTGATATGACACCCGAAGAAATGAAAAAACTAGGATATAATGATGAATTTATTACAGTTGTAAAGCTTCTTACAAACACTTATCCTTCTTATGATGAATACATAGATAATCTCATAAAAAGTAATAATAAAGATGCTTTTGTAATAAAATTAAAAGATTTACTTGATAACATGGATTTAACCAGACTTCAAATGGTAAGTGAGAAGGATATCAATCGATCGAAAAAGTATATAAAAGCTTACTTAAAAATAATTAATAAAATGGAAGGTGAAATAATATGATAGATATAAAATTAATAAGAGAAAATCGTGATTTAGTAAAAGAAAATATAAAGAAAAAATTTCAAGATGAAAAATTAGGTCTTGTGGATGAAGTTTATGATTTAGATGTTACTATGAGAGAAACGCAAACTAAAAAAGATGCTTTAAAAGCTAAGAAAAATAAACTTAGTGGTGAAATAGGTCTTCTTATGAAAGATAAGAAAATTGAGGAAGCTAATAAAATAAAAGAAGAAATTAATCAAATGAGTGAAGAAATCGAGGAACTAGAAACTCGTCAAACTACTTGTGAAGCTGAAATCAAAAAAAGAATGATGGTGATTCCTCAAATAATGGATCCATCTGTGCCAATTGGTAAAGATGATTCTGAGAATGTGGAAGTTCAAAGATTTGGTGATCCAGCCGTTCCAAGTTATGAAGTTCCTTACCATGCTGATATTATTGAATCTTTTGGGGGCATGGATAAAGAAGCAGCAGGACGTACAAGTGGCCAAGGTTTTTATTATTTAATTGGCGATATTGCTAGACTTCATGAAGCAATGCTTGCTTATGCCAGAGATTTTATGATTAAGGCTGGATTTACATATGCTATTCCTCCTTTTATGATTCATAGTGATGTCGTAACTGGCGTTATGTCTTTTCCAGAAATGGAAGCTATGATGTATAAAATTGAAGGCGAAGATTTATATTTAATTGGTACCAGTGAACATAGTATGATTGGTAAATTTAAAGATCAAATTATTAAAGATAGTGAACTTCCTATTAGTATGACAAGTTATTCTCCTTGCTTTAGAAAAGAAGGCGGATCACATGGTCTAGAAGAAAGAGGTTTATACCGTGTTCACCAATTTGAAAAACAAGAAATGATTGTTATTTGTGAACCAGAAGAAGCAATGGACTGGTATAACAAGATGTGGCGTTTAACTGTTGAATTTTTTAGAAGCTTAGATGTTCCTGTTAGACAATTAGAATGTTGTTCTGGTGATTTAGCTGATTTAAAAGTAAAATCTTGTGATATCGAAGCATGGAGTCCAAGACAACAAAAATATTTTGAAGTAGGAAGTTGCTCTAATTTAGGAGATGCTCAAGCAAGACGTCTTGGTATTCGTAAAAAAGGTGAAAAAGGAACTTATTATCTAAATACTCTTAACAATACAGTTGTCGCAACACCAAGAGGATTAATTGCTGTTATTGAAAACAATTATCAAGAAGATGGCTCTGTTAAAATTCCTAAAGTATTACAACCATACATGGGTGGCTTAGAAGTTATTAAAAGAAAGTAGAAAATTGAAGACTTAATTAATGGTCTTCTTTTTTTTTAAAAGTTCTTGTATTTACTGTATTTTAATTTTTTGTTATACTAATAATAGAGAATAAAAGGAGAGGACAAAATGAATCAAAGTGATATTAAGGCCTTAAATGAATTAAAAATGTTAAGTATTGATATGATAAATAATGCCAAAGGAGGACATCCAGGAACGGTTTTATCCATGGCACCTGTGATGTACACTCTTTTTACGCGTGTTTTAAGGGTTGATAGTAAAAATAATAATTATTTCAATCGTGATAGAGTTATTCTTTCTTCTAGTGGACTTGCACCTTTATATTACGCTATGTGTTATATGGCAGGTTATCCTCTTACTAAAGAAAATCTTATGAACTATCGCCGTTTAAATGGACTACCTGCTACCCCAGAACTTCATAACCCATTATTTATGGATGCAACTACTGGAAACGCAGGAGACGGAGTAGGTGTAAGTACTGGTCTTGCTTTAGGAAGAAGATACATTGAATCTTTAATTAAAGAAGAAGATAATAAAATTAATTTATATGATTTTACCACTTATTGCTTTTTAAGTGACGCAGATATGATGAGTGGGGCAAGCCTTGAAGCCTTTTCTTTTGCTGGTAGTCAAAAATTAGGCCATCTCGTCTTTTTATACGACAATAATAGAATTGGTATGGAAGGAAGCTTAGATACTGTTTTTGATGAAAATTTAACGAAATCATTTGAAGCTAAGGGATTCTATGTCGACACTTTAAAAGGTGACGTTACTATAAAAGATATTGAAAAAGCTATTTTAAATGCTCGTTCTCTTAATAAACCAGCTTTACTCATTTTTAATACGGTCATTGGTAAAGATTCATTTAATGAAGGTAAAAATATTTTACATTCAGGCGTTCTTTCTTTTGATGACGCAAATAACTTAAGAAGAAAGTACAATTTATTTTTACCACCTTTTGAAGTATCCAAAGATTCTTTGATTTTTATTGAATCTCAAATGACAACTCATATGCAAAAAATAAAAGAAAAATGGAATGAAAGTTATGCTCGAGCTAAAAATATTAATAATGAAAATTTAAATAATATTTTGTATTTATTAGAAAACGGTACTACGGATATTTCTTTTGCCAGTGAAAATTATAAAATTAATGATGCTTATCGCGAACCATTAATTGAAACTAATAATAAAGTTATGAATTTAATAAGTCCTAAAAGTAATTTGTTTTTAGGAGGAAGTGCTGGTTTAAGTCTTTATTGCCGTACTAATTTAAATGGTTTTCAATATATGAATGAAAATAGTCCTAAAGCTAAAAATATTCGCTTTGGGGTCAGAGAAAGAGCCATGGGGTATATTGTAAATGGTATGGCTTTACTAGGTTTACGCGTGTTTTCTTCTACTTTACTTAGCTACGCAGATGAAATGAAATCTTCTCTTAGACAAGGCGCTATTATGAGTCTTCCAGTTACTTATATATTTACTCATGATTCTTTGTATAACAGTGAAGAAAGTAGTCTAAATATTCCAGTAGAACAGTTAGATATGTTAAGGTCTATTCCTAATTTATATGTCTTTAGACCTAGTGATATTGAAGAGGTTATGGGGTCTTGGGAAACTATTTTAAAAATAAAAAAGCCATGTGCTTTACTCATTACTAAAAATGATAGTCCTAAATTACCTAATTCTAGTGCTAAAAAGGTAATCGGGGGAGCTTATATTATTAAAAGTGAAAAAACAAACTTAGACGGGATTATTATTTCTAGTGGTAGTGAACTTATCAGTGCTATGCAAATAGCTTATGACTTAGAAATGAAAGGCTTAGATATTCGGGTTGTTTCCATGCCATCATTAGAACTTTTTAAACTTCAAGATAAAACATACAAAGAAAGTGTTTTACCTCCTCATGTTAAAACAGTCGTTATAGAATCATCTTTAGGTTTATCTTTAAAAGAATACGCGACAAATGAGGATTATCTTTTAAATATCGCAGATTATCCAAACAATGGTCTTCCTATTGAAGTTTTACAACAAATGAGTTTTGATTATGATAGTTTAAAATTAAAAGTAGAAGCTTTGCTTTCTAAGTAGTTAATTCGACAAAATGTTTTCAACTTTTTTGCTATTCTAAAGAGGGTGAAAGAGTATGAGAACATTTTATTTTTTTGAAATTAAACCAGAGTTAGTAGCTTTATTAAAAGACAATCCTTATGAGTTATTTAAAACATTAGAAACGATTTATTATCAAAATTTAGATTTAGAAACCAGTTATCAATTTATTAGACAACTTATTAATCCTATTCCTATTAAAAATTTAGATATATCTTTATTTAAAAAGTATAAAGAAAATTATTTTTATACTAAATATAAAAATGTTCATTCTTTACATGATGTTTTTAGAAAAGAAAATACTATTTTAAAATTATATAAAACTTATTTAAAAATGGAAACAAATGTAGTTAAACCTAAATTTTTTGAAGAACTACAAAAAAATCACAACTTTTTTGTTTGTGATTTTAAGGAAAAAGATTATTTTTGGTTAGATTCTTTATCTTTTACAATGATAGGTTGATTTAAATTATCAAAAATCATGGTATTTTTAGAAGATAAAATCTGATATAAATAAGATGCTCTTTTTTCAATTTCATAAACACGACTACTATAATCTATTGAAGTCCTTAAAGAAGGCTTATTATTTTTTAAGTAGTCTTGACCACGTTTGTTAAAACCTAAAATTTTTACATAAGTTAAAGGCGTTTTAACATCTTCTTTAGTAATACCAAGTAAGATATGAATAAGCATTCTATTTAGACGGTTGTAAGTATATCGTTTGCTTTTTAAATGCTCTAAAAGTTCTTTTACAGTGTGAACTTTTAATATTTCTTTTTTTAATTTGTTATCTAAGCCTTCTGTTACGTCTAAATAAGCATTTAAATTATCTTCAGTAAGTATCTTAAAACGAAGAAGTTCAAAAAATAAAGACTCGTTAATTTTATTTAAGGCTTTTAAAGCCTCTTTTGGCATATAGAAAGAAACGTCTTCTTGTTCTTCTAGTTTATGACGGATATTAGAAGCAGAAATAATTTTTTCATTTGCTTTGATATCATGAAAATCATTGGTTCTTAAAATAGTTTCATAGGTCATATCATAATTATTTTTTAAAATAGCTTTAATATAAGAAATTGCTAAAATGTCATTAGGACCAATTTTTTCTTCTTCCTTTAAAGCTTCATTTAGGCGTTTTGGATAAGAAAGAGGACTTTTTTTAAGTCTGAAGTCTTCTTCTAATTGTAATGAGGCTAAATGGTGAAGTTTCAAAGCATCTTCGGTTTCACTACCAAAAATGATTTTTTTAACACCTAAGTGATGTAATAAAGAAACACTTATATTAGCAAAAGTATCTGCTGATTGTGTTCCAAATAAAGTGGGAAGTTCCATAACAATATCTACCTTATTCATAAGAGCAATCTTTGTTTTATCTTCCTTACTTAAAAGACTTATTTGACCTCTTTCTAAAAAATAACCATTTAAACATAAAATAATTAAAGAAGAAGGATATTTCTTTTTTATTTCTTCTATATGATAGATATGACCATTATGAAAAGGGGAGTATTCACAGATAATACCAATAATTTGCATATTTTCACCTCTTTTTTTAGTTTATCATGAACTCCTACTTGTGTAAAATTATTTTTAAAGGTATAATACATGTACAGAAGAAAGGTGATAAATGTGGATTTACAAAAAGTATTTGTCCGTCCTTTACATGAGGATGTTTCTGTTCATTTAGATAAAGAACTTTATGAGCCTACCGGCATTTTAGATGTTCCTCCTTTTAATTTATCTATTGATATTCTTTTGGATGCTAATCAAGATTATCATTTAGTTTTAAAAGCAGATTTAACTCTTACTTTAAGTGACGCGAGAACTTGTAAACCAGTGTCTTATCCTGTTCATCTTGATTTTGAAGAAAAAATTGAAGAAGACAGTGAAATATGTGGCAGATTTTTGGAAAATTCACAAAATACACTTGATATTCTGAGTATTTTATGGGAAAATATTGTACTGGAAATTCCAATTAGTTATACCGAATCTGATGAGTTAAATCTTAAAGAGGAAGGTTATCAAGTAAATGGGAATGAGAGTGGAGAAAATGTCGATCCAAGGCTAGCTCCTCTATTGGAGTTATTGGATAAGGAAAAGGAGTGAAACTATGAAACTAAACCTTCAATTATTTGCTGTTCCTTTTAGAAGAACTAGTAAAACAAAGAAAAGAATGCGTCGTACACATTTAAAAAAGGAAGTTGGAACTATTGCAACTTGCCCTAAATGTGGTGCAGCTTTAAGACCACACCGTGCATGCGCTAAATGTGGCTTCTACAAAAATGAAGATGTTTTACATATTCAAAAAGAAGAAAATTAGAAAAAATCACTTGTAATTTTGATTGATATCGTTTATAATCAATATGCAAGTGAAAAATGTACCCATAGCTCAATTGGATAGAGCGTTAGACTACGGATCTAAAGGTTAGGGGTTCGACTCCCTTTGGGTACACCATTTATATGTCGAGAAGTAGCACAATTTGGTAGTGCACTTGGTTTGGGACCAAGGGGTCGCAGGTTCGAGTCCTGTCTTCTCGACCATTTTGTTTATTAAAGTCCCTTTAAAGGACTTTTTTTTGCAATTTACCTTCTAAATGTGTTATTCTTAACAAGAGAGGAAGTAGTAATAATGATTAAAGAATTTAAAGAGTTTATCAAAAGAGGAAATGTTTTAGATTTAGCTGTCGGCGTTATTGTTGGAGGTGCTTTTTCTAGTATTGTCAGTTCTCTTGTGAATAACATTTTATCACCCATTTTAGGAATTATTTTAGGTGGTATTGATTTTTCTGGATTATCTATTACCATTAAAGATGCAAATATCCAATATGGTATGTTTATTCAAAGTGTTATTGACTTTTTGATTGTTTCTTTCTGTATTTTCTTATTAGTTAAATTTATTAATAAGATTACTCATTTAGAAAAGAAAGAAGAAGCTAAAAAAGAAGCTCCTAAAAAAAGTGCAGAAGTTAAACTTTTAGAAGACATTAGAGATTTACTAAAAGAACAAAATAAGTAAGAAAAGAAAATTTTTAAAAACTAAAAACACTAAATTGGACTAGTGTTTTTTTCATAATTATTGTATACTGATTATAGAATAGAGAGGGTAATCATATGCAAAAAGTTACGTTAAGTGAAGAAGAATTAAAAAGAATAGACGGCTATTTTAGGGCGACAAATTATGTATCTGCCGCGGCACTTTATTTAAAGGATAATCCCCTTTTAAGAAGACCTTTAACATTTGATGATATAAAAAGTAAATTAGTAGGTCACTGGGGCAGTGCTCCTGGACAAAATTTATGTTATGTTCATTGTAATCGTGTCATTGAAAAATATAATTTAAATATGATGTGGATTGTAGGACCTGGTCATGCTGGGCAATCTGCGATGGCTAATTCTTATTTTGAAGGAACTTATGCCGATGTGTATAAAGAATTCACGGAAGACGAAGAGGGTTTAAGAAAATTTTTAAAACATTTTAGTTTTCCAGGTGGTACTTCTAGTCATGTTGCTCCAGAAGTGCCAGGAAGTATTAATGAGGGTGGAGAACTTGGCTATAGCTTAGTTCATGCTTTCGGGGCTGTTTTAGATAATCCAGATTTAATTGCCACCGTTATCGTGGGAGATGGCGAAGCAGAGACAGGACCTTTAGCTACGAGTTGGCATTGTAATAAACTTTTAAATGCTAAAAACGATGGAGTAGTTTTACCTATCTTACATTTAAATGGCTATAAGATTGCCAATCCTACTATTTTTGCTCGTATTAGTGAAGAAGAATTAATATCTTTCTTTAAAGGCTGTGGTTGGGAACCTTATATTGTAGATTATCAAAATAAAGAAAATATTCATGAACAAATGGCTACTGTCATGGATGAAGTCGTTGAAAGAATTAAAATGATTCAAGAGGCTGCTAGGGAAAAAAGCATAACTAAAAGACCTATTTGGCCTATGATAATTTTAAAGACACCTAAAGGATTTACAGGGCCTAAGGAAATTGATGGCAAAAAAATCGAAGACTCTTTTAGATCTCATCAAGTTCCAATTGAAGTTACTAAAGAACATCCTGAAAGTCTTGAAGAACTTGAAAGATGGCTTAAGAGTTATCATCCTGAAGAACTTTTTGATGAAAAGGGAAGATTAAAAGATAAATATCGCATGATACCTGTTAAAGAAAGGTGCATGAGTGCTAATAACAATGCCAACGGTGGTCTTTTAAAAGAGCCTTTGAAATTACCAAATATTTTAAAATATGGTATCCGTATTCCATATCCTGGTAATGATGAAAAAGAAGATATGAAAGTTTTAGGCCGTTATTTAAAAGATGTTGTAGCTTTAAACCCTACTAATTTCCGGATTTTTGGACCTGATGAAGCCTTATCGAATCGTTTATATTCTGTCTTTGAAGTGACGAAAAGGCAATTTGAAGGTAAAATCTATGAAGATGATGAGTTATTAAGTACCGAAGGACGTATTATTGACTCTATGCTATCTGAACATGTTTGTGAAGGATTATTAGAAGGTTATCTTTTAACAGGAAGACATGGTATTTTCCATAGTTACGAATCTTTCATGCGAATTGTAGATTCTATGATTAGTCAACATGCGAAATGGTTAAAGGTATCTAAAGAACTTAATTGGCGTAAACCAATTGCTAGTTTAAATCTTCTAGTTACTAGTCATTGTTGGCAACAAGATCATAATGGCTATACACATCAAGATCCTGGAATGATTAACCATATCTTAACTAAAAAATCGTCTATTGCTCGCATTTATTTACCGTGTGATGCGAATACTTTAATATCTGTAATGGATCATTGTTTACAAAGTGAAAATTATATTAATTTAATTATTGCCAGTAAACATCCACGTCCTGAGTGGTTAAGTATGAAAGAAGCCATTAGACATTGCGAAAAAGGAATTGGTATCTTTGGTTTTGCAAGTAATGACTTAGATAATAATCCTGACCTTGTTTTAGCCTGTGCCGGGGATACGCCTACTTTAGAAGTCATGGCAGCAACAAGTATTTTACGTAGTTGGTTACCTAATTTGAAAGTACGTGTTGTAAATGTGGTAGACTTGATGAAATTAGAAAGTCATGAAGATCATCCACATGGTTTAACAGATAAAGAATTTGATGCCATTTTTACTAAAAATAAACCGGTTGTTTTTGCTTTTCATGGTTACCCTAATGTTGTTCATGAATTAACTTATAAAAGAACAAACCAAAATATTCATGTTCGGGGATATATTGAAGAAGGTACTATTACGACACCTTTTGATATGCGTGTTCAAAATAAATTAGACCGTTATCATTTGATTTTATTAGCTTTAAAATATTTACCAGAATTTGATACGAAAGCCCTAGAAGAGTATTGTAATGAACAATTAAAAAAACATGCTGCTTATATTAAAGAATATGGTAAAGATTTGGAAGAAATTATTAATTGGCATTGGAATATATAAAAGCATTTGTTAGTGAAGCAAGTGCTTTTTTTATACAAAAAAACACCCTTTAGTTAAGAGTGCTTTTTAAAATTGATGAAATAAACCAATAGCTTTTCCTAAAATAGTCACGTTATTAAAGATAAATGGACTCATGGTATCATTTTCTGGTTGAAGTCTAATATGTCCATCTTCTTTGTAAAAAGTTTTTAAGGTAACTTCATTTTCGTCTGTCATGGCTACCACAATATCGCCATTGTTCGCGGTATTTTGTTTTTCTAAAATAACAATGTCCCCATCTTGAATGCCTTTATTTATCATAGATTCTCCACTTACTTTTAAAGTAAATACGGTTTTATTTAAAGGAACAAGACAAGCAGGAAGTTCAAAAAATTCATTTGGTTTTTCGATAGCTTCAATTGGATTACCAGCGGTTACTTTGCCAAGTAAAGGGACTTTAATGATTCCTTCTTGTTCATTTAAATATTCATTTTCTACTAATAGTTCAATTGTTCTAAATTTATTACTGGAGTTTCTAATAACACCTGCTTTTTTTAAATTGTTAATATGCGATTGGACTGTCGCCGGACTAGATAATCCTAATATTTCACAAATTTCCCTGACTGCTGGAGGAAATCCATGTTCAGCTTGGTATTTTTTGATACAATCCAAAACTTTTTCTTGCTTAGCTGTTAACTTTACACTTTCTTCCATTTCTACACCTCTTTAAAAGAGTACCATACATTTGATTGCCTGTCAAACCTTGAAACTTTAAGCATAAAAATAAAAAAACATATCATACTATGGTTGGGTGAATTTTATGAACAAAGATGAATATCAAAAATTGGTAGATGAATTAAAACCAAAAGAACCAAAGTTAAAAAGAGCTATTGTGTCTTTTGTAGTAGGAGGATGTCTTGGTCTTGTTAGCCAAATATTTGTTTTCGTCTTAGAAAGTAGTTTTGGCATTCCTACAAAAGAAGCTTTTATATGGCTTTGCATTACGATGATATTTTTGTCTAGTTTTTTAACATCTCTTGGCTTTTTTGATAATTGGGTAAGTACTTGTCAAGCCGGACTTTTTTTACCGACAACAGGTTTTGCTCATTCTGTCACATCGGCTGCCTTAGATTATAGAAGAGATGGCTTGATTACAGGTTTAGGTTCCAACTTCTTTCGCCTTGCCGGCAGTGTTTTATTATATGGAATGGTAAGTGCCTTTTTCTTAGGTATTTTAGGGGTGATTATTTATGGCTAGTAAAAAAATCAATAATGTTTATATTGCGGATTCTTTTACCATCGCGGGACCTTTTGAAAAAGAGGGAAGTGTCAAAGATTTTGATATGACTTTAGAAGATTTTTATTTTAAGGCTCATACGTTTGAACAATCAGAAATAAAAATGCAAAAAGTAGCGATTGATAATCTTTTAGCTAAAAATCATTTGCTTGCGAAAGATATTTCTCTTTTAGTTTCCGGAGATTTATCAAATCAAATAGGTACCTCTAGTTATGCGGCAAGTTTTTATGATTTTCCTTATTTAGGAGTTTATTCTGCTTGTGCATCTTTTATAGAAAGTCTTTTTACGGCAGCAACTTTTATAGAAAGTAAGACTAAAGCCAATGCTCTTTGCGTGACTTCATCACATAATTTAGCGGCTGAAAAGCAATTTCGCTACCCAATTGAATACGGGGCACCAAGACCAAAAACTTCAACCTTTACAGCAACAGGAAGTGTAGCGGTTTTACTAACTAAAAATAAAACACCTATTAAATTGGAAAGTTATACAGTAGGAACAGTCGTTGATATGGGGCAGAAAGACGCGAATAATATGGGAGCAATAATGGCTCCAGCCGCGGCTAAAGTTTTAGCAGATCATTTAAAAGAATTGAAAAGGCCTATTGATTATTATGATTTAATTTTAACGGGTGACTTAGGATGTGTCGGTTCCAAGATATTACAAGAATATTTAAAACAAGTTTATGCGCTAAAAATGCCTAAACATTTTGATGCGGGATGTGAACTTTATTTGAAAAGCCAAGAACAGACAGCTTCGGGAGCCAGTGGACCAGTAGCTTTACCATTGTATCTTTTTGGTAAAATCCTAAAATCACATAAATACCATCATATTTTACTTATTGGTACAGGTTCTTTACATAATCCTTTTTTGGTCAATCAAAAAATATCAATTCCAGCCATTGCTCATGCTGTTAGTTTGGAGGTTTCAGAATGATTTATTTTAATGCTTTTTTAGTAGCTGGTTTGTTTTGCTTAAGTGCTCAGTTAATATTAGATAACACGAAACTTACACCAGGACATATTACTTCATTGTATACCGTTTTAGGTGCGATTTTATCTTTTTTTGGACTTTATCCTAAACTCATTTCTTATGGTGGAGCAGGGGCGACCATTATAATTTCAAATTTTGGCAATATGTTATATCAAAGTGTTATCGAAGGATATCATGAAATGGGCGTTTTAGGATTATTTAGTGGTTTACTCGTTAAAAGTTCGGCAGCTATTTCTAGTGCAGTTATCTTTGCTTTTATATTATCTTTTATTTTCAAACCTAAAAACTAATAAAGAAATTTCATCTTAATTTATGTTATAATAAGTTGCAGTACAGGTGATAATATGCAAGTTATTTTAATAAAAAGTGATTCTAAAAGTTTAATGGATGAAAAAATAGCCGAGTTTTCTAAAGATATTTTAGAAAAAACAATCCTTTCTTATCCAGAAAATACGATAGATGATATTTTAGAAGAAGCTTCTTTTGTATCGATGTTTGGTGATAAAAAATGTGTTTTAGTTAAAAATGCTTCTTTTTTTGGGACAATGAAATTAACAGATAAAGATACTGAAAAATTACTCAAATATTTTAATAATCCCAATTCATTAACCACTCTTATTTTTACGACTTACGAGGATGTTGATAGTCGTAAAAACATTACAAAAAGTCTTATCAATCAAAATGCTTACATTGAAATAAAAGCTCCTAAAAATTACGAATTATTAAATGTTGTCAGAAATAAAATGAGTAAATATCAAATAAAGGATGAGGCTTTAAAATATTTAATCGAAGCTTCTTTAAATAACTATGATATCATTTTAAATGAAATTGAAAAATTATCTTTATATTATAAAGAAAAAGATATCATTAGTTTAGAAGATTTAAAAAAAATTACACCGATGAATTTATCTGATAATGTGTTTAAGTTTGTGGATGCGGTTGTATCGAAAGATAGCTTTAACGCGATTAATTTATATGAAAACTTTTTAACTATTAAAACTGACCCTTTACAACTTTTAAATCTTTTAGGAAGAGAATATCGTCTTTTATATTGTTATAAATTATTTGAAGAAAAAAAATATAGTCCTAGAGAAATGGCAAGTGAGTTAAAACTTCAAGAATGGCAAGTGAATAAACTAAGAAAAGAAGCGAGTCTTTACCATAAAGATGATTTGAAAACCATCCTAGTGGATATTTTTAAGTTAGATTTAAATATTAAAAGTGGTCGTGTTGATAAAGTCGTTTCTTTTTACGCTTTTTTAATCCAAGTACTAGAGTGTTAATTTGAAAGAAAATCGTAGTTATGTCAAGTTAGAAAATCCATGCAAAAATTGGAAATGAAATAAGTAAATATCTAAAGGTTAATAAAAAATATTTTATGATTGGTAACTTGCTTCCGGATCAAGATAAATATAAACTTACCGACTATTTCAAAAAATGTTCCTAGAAATTTGACACACTTTATTTTTCTAAAAGATTACCGTATAGGAATAAATCTTCCGGATTACGAAAAAATGTATCAAAAATATAAAGATGATTTTAAACCAATTGATGAACTAAGATTAAACAAAAAAGATATTTATACAGTTAGAAAATATTTAGATTTGCCACACTGTCGAATTGTCGATGATTCTTTATATCAAATTTTGAATGAAAACGTTTTAGATGAAATTTTTGAAAATAGTATTGCTTTTATTATTCAGTATTTGCAAGCTAAAAAATGATAAAAGATAAATATTAATATTTTTAATGAAATGTATTACTATAATAAAGGAAATGAGTTGACGTTATGAATTATCTTTTTTGGTCTTTACCATTTTTAGTTATTATTTTATTATTTGTTTTTTATTTTGGTAAAATTATGTTAAAAGTTTTACCGACTAAGGTGAAAAATTATCCTTTAATTTACTGGATAAGCTTGATTATCCTGATTGGCTTCAATATCTATCTTAGAACACCTCTCATGGGCTTTTTAATTTATTTTACTTTATTTCATATGATATATGATTTACTAAGACTATTGTCTTATCCTTTTAAGAAAGTTAATAATTTTTTAAAAAAATTAAATTACAAAGAGTATTCCATTCTTGTAATATCTATTTTGTTTACTTTGTATGGAGTATTAAATGCCATGCACCCAGTGGTAACTTCTTATAATGTTAAAGTAGATAAACAAGTTGATGAACCTATTAAAATAGCTTTTATAAGTGATTTACATTTAGGAACGCCTTATTTAAATGAAAATTTTCAAAATTTAATAAAAATTGTCAATGGGGGAAATTATGATATCTTTGTTTTAGGCGGCGACATTTTTGATGAATGGACGACTGAAAAAGAAAAAGAACATTTCTTTGAAATTTTAAAAGAAATCAAGACCAAAAATGGTAGTTATTATATTGAGGGAAATCATGATGTTTTAAATGAAGAAACCTATCATAAATATACAAGTAGTGGGGTTCGTGTTTTACAAAATGATGTTTTATTAATTGATAATAAATATTATTTAGTAGGGCGAAAAGACAGAATGACAAGAGAAGTTCAAGGTTTAGAACAAATGCTAAAAAATGTGGATATGACACTGCCTATTATTGTCTTAGAACATCAGCCAACGAGTGTTAAAGAACTAGAAGAAAATAAAGTAGATTTAAGTATTTCTGGGCATACTCATGGTGGTCAAATTTGGCCAGCTAACTATTTTGTAAAATATGGTTATTATGATAATGGTTATAGTAAATCTATTATATCTTCTGGTTATGGAGAATGGGGTATGCCTATTAAAACGACTTATCACAGTGAATTAGTATCCATCACTATTTATTAAAAAAGGAATATCTTCGCTTATAGATATTCCTTTAATTTTTCTGTATTTTTAAAATTTAATTTAGCAATTTCTTTTAATTTATCCATTCCATAATTTTTAACAATTTCACTAGCTTGTTTATCGACTAAAGTACCAGCTCCTTTTAGTAAAGGTAAATGAATTTCATCACTGATTTCATCCATTTTCTTCAAAAAAACATAACGACTAATACAGCTTGCAGCTGCCACAGATGCACAAATGCTTTCGGCTTTTGTGACAAAGGTAATATCAGTTACTTTTTCGGTAGCTTCATTAATGTGTTCAAAATATTTTCGGGGATAAACAAATTGGTCGACAACAATTTTATCATAAGAAGGTTGTCTTTTTTTCATTTCTACTAAAACTTTGTTATGCAAGATTGCTTTAATTTTATTCATATTGTAACCTTTTTTTTGATACTCATTATAAGATGTGTTATTCAAAATAAAAGTACAATGATTTACTTCTTTAATAAGAGTAGGACCAATTTCTAAAATTTTTTCATCTGTTAATTTTTTGGAATCTTTCACACCAAGTTCTTCCATTCTTGAAACTTGTTCTTTAGAAATATAAGCACCTGTGACAACAATAGGACCGAAAAAATCTCCTGTACCCACTTCATCAGACCCAATAGTACTTAAAGAATAAAAGTTCTTTCTGGTTTCTTTTTCTTCTTTTTTCATTTCTTTGGTATCCTTTACTTCGATAATATTACCTGTTAAATTTCTTTCAATATCTTTCCACATATTAGCGTCAATATCCGCGCTAATGCCTTGAAACATGGCTTTTCCAGATTCATATAAAGTAATAATTGTGCCACCTTCTTCGGCTTGAAAAATAGCATAAGGAGGTGTTTTATCTCTTTTTTTATCTTCATAATATTTTGCCATTTTTTGTTTTAATGGTTCACTCACTTTAAAAACAATCGTCATTTTCCATCACCGTTTTTAGTTTAACATAAATACTTGCTTATGAAAATAAAATATTTTATAATGAAAAAAGATAAGGAGCTTGGTGTATGACGAGTATTGTGGATAGTATTATTATTTTATTTTTACTTATGGGAGCTGTGGTTGGCTTTAAAAGAGGGGTTATTAAAAGTGCTACTATGTTTGTAGGCGCTATTGTGGTATTAATTCTTTCTTTTTGGCTTAAAAATCCCGTTTCAAAAATATTGTATTCTGTTTGTCCTTTTTTCAACTTTGCAGGTGATTTTGAAGGATTAACGGTTTTAAACATAATTATTTATGAAGCAATTGCCTTTATTTTGGTTTATATCGTTCTTATGAGTGTTTTACAAATTGTTATAAAAATAACGGGAGGAATTGAAAAAATTTTAGATTTCACCATTATTTTAGGAATTCCTTCCAAATTATTAGGAGCTTTATTTGGTTTCTTAGAAAGTTATTTATTTGTTTTTATTGCATTATTTTTACTTTCTATGCTTCCCACTACTAACGAACTTATTTTAGAAAGTAGATTAGGGGGAGTTATTACCGAATCTAGTCCAGGTTTATCTAATTTAACCGAAGAATCTGTAGCAGCTGTTAAAGAAATCATTAGTATTAAGGATCAAAACATTCATAACAAAAAAGAATATAATAAAAAGTGCTTAGATATTTTACTTAAATATGATATTGTAAAGCAAGAGGCAGTAGACGAATTAATAGAAAAAGGCAAACTTACTTTTTAAAAGGCATTTATAAGATGAAATGTCTTTTTTATTTTGCATAAAATTAAAGAAAGTATGTTAAAATAAGAAAGAAAAAGAAAGGAAAAAATTATGATAAAATATTTAAAAAATGAGAATTTTAATGATGAAATAAAAGAGGGCATCACTTTAGTTGATTTTTATGCCGATTGGTGTGGACCTTGTCAACGAATGGGAGCTATTTTAGAAGAATGTGAAAACTTGAATGTTTTGAAAGTAAACACAGATGAACATCAAGACTTAGCTATTTCTTTTGGAGTTATGTCCATTCCCACCCTTATTTTATTTAAAGATGGTCAAGAAATGGGCAAAAAAATTGGCTTAATGAGTAAAAGTGAAGTAGTAGCCTTTGTAAAAGAGCATGAATAGTCAAATTTACTTGTTATTCTAAAAATATTTTGGTACAATAAACGTGCTTAATAAAAGCAAATAAACATGCACTAGGGATTAAGGTTTTCGAGTGCTCACGGCGTTGAGTGAAAATTTTGAGAAGATCTAGGCAGAAGAAAAAACGAAGGAGGATGTTTTTATGAGCGTTGTTTCTAAGAATGTTTTATTAGAAGCTGGTGTTCATTTTGGACATCAAACAAAAAGATGGAATCCAAAAATGAAACCTTATATTTATGGAGCTAGAGATGATATTTATATTATCGATCTAGACAAAACAGTTGAAGGTATGGAAAAAGCTTATGCTGAAATGAAATCTATAGCTGAAAATGGTGGTACTTTCTTATTTGTAGGTACTAAAAAACAAGCTGGTGAAGTTGTTAAAGAAGAAGCTTTAAGAAGTAAATCTTTTTATGTAACTGAACGTTGGTTAGGTGGTACATTAACAAACTTCCGCACAATTCGTCGTCGTGTTAATAGACTTGAAGAAATCGAAAAAATGGAAGCTGATGGAACTTTTGAAGTTTTACCTAAAAAAGAAGTTATTGGTCTTAAAAAAGAATATGATAAATTAAATCGTTTACTTTCTGGTATTCGTGGTATGAATAAACTTCCACAAGCTATCATTATTATTGATTCTAAGAAGGAAGCTAATGCTATTCATGAAGCTAGAAAATTAAATATTCCTGTATTTGGTTTAATTGATACAAACTGTGATCCTGATGATGTTGATTTTGTTATTCCAGGAAATGATGATGCTGTTAAAGCTATCAAAGTTGTTATGGGTGCTTTAAACAATGCTATTTGTGAAGCTAACAATCTTGAATTAGTAGATTATTCTTCTGAAGAAGTTGCTAAAGAAATGAAAAGCAAAGACGACAGAAAAAAAGAAGATACTAAAAAAAGTGCTGAATAAAATTATATTGGAAAGGATTTGAATTTTATGGTAACCGCTGAAATGGTTAAAAATTTAAGAGAAAAAACAGGAGCTGGCATGATGGACTGTAAAAAAGCTCTTGCAGAAACAAACGGAGATATGGCTGCTGCTGAAGATTACCTAAGAGAAAAAGGTATTGCTAAAGCTAATAAAAAAGAAAGCCGTATTGCGGCTGAGGGTTTAGCTAATATTTTTGTTGATGGTAATAAAGCTGTTATTTTAGAAGTGAATTCTGAAACAGATTTCGTTAGTAAAAATGAAGAATTTACTGATATGATTAAAGAAATCGGTATGGCTTTATTAAAAAGCAACGCTAAAACTTTAGAAGAAGCTATGGAAGTTAATACAGAAAATGGCACTATTAAAGATTTAATTGTTGCTAAAACAGCTAAAATTGGTGAAAAACTTTCTTTACGTCGTTTCCAAATTCTTACATTAGAAGACGGCGAAGTATTTGGTTCATATATTCATATGGGCGGAAAAATTGCTAGTTTAGTCGTTTTAAAAGGAGCTAACGAAGAAGTAGCTAAAGATGTTGCTATGCAACAAGCTGCTATGCGTCCTAGCTATGTCTTTATTTCTGATGTACCTGAAGATGTTGTGAATCATGAAAAAGAAGTTCAAAAAGAACTTGCTATGGGTGAAGGAAAACCAGCTGAAATTGCTGAAAAAATGGTAGAAGGTAGAATGCATAAATTCTATAAAGAAATTTGCTTAGTAGAACAAGCCTTTATTAAAGATGGTGGTTTATCAGTAAACCAATATATCAAAAATAATGGTGGAGAACTAAAAACAGCCATTCGTTATGAAGTTGGTGAAGGCATGGAAAAAAGAAACGATGACTTTGCTTCTGAAGTAATGAATCAAGTTAAAGGAAATTAACAAATTTAGACACTTTTTTGAGTAAAGTGTCTTTTTTTATCCCTTTTTCCTTGATATAATAGGGTTTAAGGAGAGAAAACTATGAAAGTAAAGAAAAAACCAATGCCAATGTGGCAAAAAATATTTTATGTAATAAGTTTTATTTTCTTAATCTGGGCTTTTATCTATTTAGGAACCAAAAACTATAATGCTCCTCAAAGAGAACTTACTGATAGTGAATCTTTTACCAAGGAGTATGGTATAACTAGTCAAAACGTTTTTAAATATACAACAGCTAAAGAAGTCTTAGAAATGATGAATACCAAAGAAGCTTTAATTTTTATGGCTTTTCCGGAAAATAAATGGAGTAGTAAATATGCTGAAATTTTAAATGATACCGCCGAAAGACTCGGCATTAAAGAGATTTACTATTACAATTTTAAAAATGATCGTAGTAATAATAATCACTATTATGAAAATATAGTTAAAGAATTATCTAGTTATGTTCCTTATTTGGATAATGATAATAGTGATATTTATGCTCCTACTTTAATCGGTGTAAAAGATGGCAATATTGTTTTCTATGATGATGAAACAAGTATTATTCATGGTGATGTTTCTATCGATGATTATTGGACAAATGATAAAATTGCTTCTAAAATGGTTAATTTAGGTATTTTATTACAAAAATATTTAGGTGAAGATGATGAAAAAACACAAGAATGATGAGAAGATAGATGATAATCAAAAACAAAGTGAATTTTGGTATTGTACTTTTATTGTTGTTGTCATTATTTTTATTGCCATGGGAGATCAGATTGCCTTACATTTTATCAAAAGTAATCCTAACCCTAATGACCGTGTTTTTGGTGGGGCTTCTAAGGAAGAATATAAGATAGATTTTTTAACAGAGTTAAGTTTAGAACAAGTGATGGATAAAATAAATAATAAGGAAAGTTTTCTTTTACTTTCTTCTAAAAATGACTGTGTAGTTTGTGAAAGATTACTTCCGGATTTAAAAAAAGAATATGAGCAAAGCCAAATAAGTTTTTATTATTTTAATAAAGATTTATATGATAATTCCATGACGATTGTGCAAGATTTTACCAATTTAGATGAAAATATCAAAAATCATTTTGCTTATACCCCATATCTTATGTATTTTGAAGATGGTACTTTAAAAGGTGAAATCATCGGAGATAATATAAAAAATGAATTAAAAACATTTTTAGAAAATAATAAAATAGAAAAAAATTAAGAAAGAGGATAAATATGAATACAGAAAAACAAATGCAAAAAGCAATGGAAAGTTTAGACAATAGACTTTTAAATATCAGAGCAGGAAGAGCTAATCCAGGAATGGTAAGTGGAATCATGGTTTCTTACTATGGAGCCTTAACTCCTTTACAAAGTCTTGCCAATATTACCGTTCCAGAAGCTAGACAATTAATGATTAAACCTTTTGATAGAGGTGTTTTAAAAGATATTGAACACGCTATTCATGAAGCAAATATTGGTATCACTCCAACTAATAATGGCGAAATGATTATTTTAACCGTTCCTGAATTAACAGAAGACAGAAGAAGAGAATATGTTAAAGATGCTAAAAAAGAATGTGAAGAAGCCAAAATTGCTTTAAGAAACATTCGCCAAGATGCCAATGAAGAAATTAGATTACTAGAATTACCAGAAGATCAAGAGAAAAAGGAATTAGACAGTATTCAAGAATTAATTAATAAATACAACAAAATTGTTGATGAAAAATTTAAAGAAAAAGAAAAAGAACTTATGAGTGTTTAAAATTCGAGTTTTTACGCGCTAATATGCGCTTTTTTTCTTGCATATAGAAAATTCAAGTGTTATAATCTATTGTAGAAATTACGAAGGGAGGGTGAAATAGCATGAATTCCAATAAAGTTATAGTTAAAGATGGCGATATTGATAAAGCATTAAAAAGATGGAAAGTCGTTGTTGCAAAAAGTGGTGTCCCTTCAGAAGTTAAAAAAAGAAAACATTACGAAAAACCAGGAGTAAAGAAAAGAGAAGAAAAGAAGAAAAATATTCGTAATTCTCGTAAACATCGTAGTTACTAAAATACAGTTTGAACTGTATTTTTTCTTTTGTCTGTAGTAAAATATTAGAAAGAAAAGAGGAAATAACATGAATTTAAATGAACGTATATCTGAAGATATGAAAGGAGCTATGAAAACAGGAGACAAATTTAAATTATCTGTTTTGAGAATGTTAAAAAGTTCCTTACAATTAGAAAAAATAAATTTAAAAAAAGATTTAGATGATAAGGAAGTCATGAGTGTCATCAAAAAAGCTGTCAAACAAAGAAAAGATTCTATAGTAGAATTTGAAAAATATGGTAAAACAGAAGAAATTGCTGACTTGCAAAAAGAAATCGATGTTTTGAAAGTTTATTTACCAGAAGAATTAAGTGAAGAAAAAATCAAAGAGGAAGTAGAAGAAGCTTTCCAAAATTTAAAACCAGAAAGTATTAAAGATATGGGTAAAGTTATGAAATATTTAACGGATAAAATTGGTACTCAAGCCGATATGTCTTTAGTAAGTAAACTTGTTAAAAGTAAATTTTAAGACCAAGAGGTCTTTTTTTTAGCTTATTATGTCGAAAGCCTTTTTTCTAAGTCTTTAATTTGATACATTGTTACTGGTGATGTCTATGGATTTATATTATCAAAATGAAACTCTTTATGTGGATATTGTCGATTCTTTAGATACGAATGATTATTCTAAAATCGAAGCAAAAATATTTCGAATCATTGATGATTATGGCGTTGAAAGAATCGTTATCAAAAATCATAACCAAGTTTTTCATAACCGACAATTTTTAAGGCAAATGAAACAAAATTATGCTTCTCGTTATACGGGTGAATTTTTAATTCGTTAACATATTTTTAAGGTTCATAGTTCATATTAATAAAGGTGATATTATGAATCGAAATATTCTTTTAGATGTAGCGGAGTCTTTAGAAAAAGAAAAACTTATTGCAGAAACAAAAGAAAAAGATGTTATGATAAGACATTATTTAATTACAGAAAATGATAAAAAAACTATCCATGAAGAAGCAGGAGATTATTTTGTTTTTTCTTTTGATGATATGGTACTTTATGAAGAAAAAGAAAGTTTAAAAAAAGTGCTTAAAAAGACACTGAAAACCTTTTTAAAAAAATATCATAAGGGAGGAACCATCTTATTTATTGGTTTAGGTTCTAAAAATATTTTAGGGGACAGTTTTGGACCTAAAGTTTTAAATAATTTAATTTCCACGAATGCTTATAATGATTTTTTAGTTTTACCTAAAGTCGCTCTTTTTACACCGGATACGACCAACAAAACAGGTATTTCATCTTATAAACTTATTGAGATGGTTGTTAATCATTTAAAACCAGATTTAATTATTCTTGTCGACTCTTTTACAACAAATCATTTTAAAAATTTAAATCGAACATTAGAAGTTAATGATTGTGGTATTTGTTTTGCCAATCAATTAAGAAGTAATAAAGAAATTACGAGAAAAACCTTTAATATACCACTTCTTTCTATTGGGTATCCGACAATGTTTAAAATGCATAAAACTTATTTAAATCATTTTAGATTAGAAAAAGATTTAAATATTATGTCAGAAGTTGTAGCTTCGGCTTTTAATGAGCTACTTTTTGATTAAAAGCTTAAAAATGAGTACAAAAACACAGATAAATGCATAAATTACATTAGAGGTGATAAAGTGGCAAGTTTTAAAGAGATTGTAACGAAAGCCGTGATAGGTAAAGCCAAAAAAACAAATAGTATGCATTTTTCTTTTACTCCTGATGAAGCCTGTGATACCGTTTTAGGTTGTTGGGTTATTAATCATAATTTTTCAGGATCAAATATGAGTGGAAAAGTAGGTGTTAATGGCTCTTTTGATGTCAATGTTTGGTATTCTTATGATAATGATACTAAGACAAAGGTAAATACTAAAAAATTTGCATATAATGAACTTCTTAATGTTCCTTTAAAAGATTCTGGTACTTTAACGAATAATTCTGAAATCATTGTGAGAAGTCTTAAACAACCTACTGTGACGAATGTAGAAGTTAAAGATGGTAATATTGTTTTGGATATTGAAAAAGAGTTAGGTGTAGAAATTGTTGGGGATACTAAGATAAAAGTACCTATCGAAGATGTAGATGACGATTATGATGAAATCATGGATGAAGAAGAAGTTACAAGTATAGACGATGTAAATGAAAATTATTTAGAATAGAGCACTTAAAAGTGTTCTTTTTTATATAAGTCTATAAATTATGTAAATAATATGTTAGAATAAACGCATTATATACATCTAAAGGTTTTGAACAAAAGTAATAGTATGGAAGGATTTCTAAAATGATTATAAGTGAACTAAATAATGAAAAGAGAAAAAATATATTAAAAAAATTTTATGAAAGTTTTAATACGGGCTATGAATTTGAAGAATTTTTAAAACCTTTTTTGGAAAAATTAGGTTTAGATGAGGTAAAAGTTACTAAAAGGACAAATGATGGCGGAATAGATTTAGAATGTGTAAGATACGGTATTATTGATACGAATGGTGATTCTGTAAAATATAAAGTTCAAGCTAAAAGATACAAGCCTAATTCTTCTATCAGTGTTGATGTTATAGATAGGCATCGTGGCATAATGAAAAATGGCGAGAGAGGAATTATTATTACGACTGCCAAGTTTAGCGAGCCGGCTATAAGATCGGCTACTTCTGAAACAGAACGCCCTATTTTATTAATTGATGGTAATTCTTTGATTAATATTTGCATTGAAAAAAATATAGGTTTTGTATATGATCCTATATTTTCTAGAAACGAACTTCAAAAGTTTTATCACGCAGAATCTCTAACATTAAGTGAAAGACCTAATATGTTAGTTAGTAATATTGAAAAAAATATTACTGCTAATGATATAAGAGCACGAATAATTAGTATTCCTAGAATGATATTAGAAAAGTTACCCAAAGATAAAGAAAAATTTAATATAGTATTTAATGGTAATAAATTAGGTGAGGTGAAAATTAGTACAGATAGAAGATATTTTTCCCGAGGCATTAGTGAAATGTATAGAAAATATTCTTTATTAAAAGAGAATGGTGATTTTTGTCCTAGGAAATCTGTGTGGAATTACGATGGTAATATAATATATATAGATGTGGTTTGATAATCAACAGCACGATGTCTTTATAATCCGTGACTTTTTTTAAGCAAGTATTAATAAACATAAAGAGAAAGTGTTAAAAAAGCTTAATAATTTATGAAGACAAAATACCACGCTGTCAATAAATTTATGTTGACAGCTTTTTTTTTCTTTGCTAAAATACTTATATCAAAGGAGGTATTATCATGGCTGTTAAATTAAGACTTAAAAGAATGGGTTCTAAAGCTAAACCTTTCTATCGTATCGTTGCGGCTGATTCAAGAAGCCCAAGAGATGGTAGATTTCTAGAAGTTGTTGGAACATACAATCCTGTTAAAGGACAAGAAGTTGTTACCGTTAACGAAGAAAAAGCAATGTATTGGCTTTCTAATGGAGCTATTCCTACTGATACTGTTCGTAGTATTTTAAGCAAACAAGGAATTATGAAGAAATTTGCTGAATCTAAAAAAGCAGGTAAATAATGAAATCATTAGAAGAGTATACTGAAATACTTGTTAAAAGTATTATTAAGAAACCTGACTTATTAAAAGTTTCGACACATGATATCGATGGAACTATCAAATTAGATATTTTAGTGCCTCAAGATGTCATGGGCAGTGTTATTGGTAAAAATGGCCGAACTATTCATGCCATTAGAACACTTATTTCTTTATATGCTTATAAAGAAAATCTTCTTAAAGTTGAAGTAAATGTCGAATCTTTCTAAAGTGTCTTATAAAAGGCACTTTTTTTAAAATAAAAATATGATAAAATATTAATTGAAGAAGGTAGTAAATTATGAAAAAAACAATCGCCTTTATAGGTATTATGGTTCTTATTATAGTAAGTTTTATTGCTTATTTAGTATTTAATAAACCTGAAGAAAAAAAAGAATCTTTTGAAGAAATTTCTGTTAATGATGTTCTTGTTGATGAGGTTTTTAAAAGTGTTGATGCAGGTAGTAATTATGATTTTCAAAATGAAACTTATAAAAAAGGTACTTTCTCAAATCAATATATTTTAGGACTTGCTATCTCCCGTTATTATTTAGATAATCCAACTACTAAAGATGTAAATGAATCAATCATTGACGCTTATGTAAAAAAGATATTTGGCAAGATTACTTACGCTCATGAATCTGGTTATTTTCTAACTTCAAGTTTATGTAAATTTACTTATGACAAAGGAATGCATTCCTACAAGATAAATACAGAATGCAATCATAACGACTCGACTAACATTTTAAAAAAGAGAACCAAAGCCTATAAAACTGCGACTGTCTTGTACGTTCAAGAAAAAATTATTGTGACAGAAAAAGTTAAATCAGATGATGAAACGATAAATTTAATAAATGTATATAAAGATATTAATAAAAATGATAAGATAACTACTGTAGAAGAAAAAGATATTAAAATGGATGATTATTTAGAAGAAGCTGAGACTTACGAATATAAATTTGAGTTTGACGGCGAATCATTTGTTTTTAAAGAAATTAAAAAAATTAATGCTTAAAAGAGGGAAGAATACATAAATTCTTCTTTTTATATGGTATAATGAACAGAGAAAGTATTGGTGAAGAAATGAAAAAAATAATTCTTGTAGATGGTAACAATTTGCTTTATCGTAGTTATTACGCAACTGCCTACTCAGGCTCTTTGCTAAGAAATTCAAAAGGATTTCCAACAAACGCTTTATATGGTTTTATAGGAATGATGAATAAAATCATTCATGAAGAAAAGCCAGAATATATCGCAGTTGCTTTTGATATAGGAAAAAACTTTCGTAAAGAAAAGTATCCATTTTATAAAGAAGGAAGAAAGAAAACACCGGAAGAATTGCATATGCAAGAACCTTATGCTCGAAAAATATTAAAGGCTATGGGTGTTCCTTATTTTGAACTGGCTCCTTATGAGGCTGATGATATTATTGGCACATTTGCCCAGATGGTTTTAGAGAATGATGATTTTGAGGGATGTATTATAAGCTCTGACCGTGATTTATTGCAACTTGTAAGCCCTCAATTAGAGATGAAGCTTTTAAAACAAAAAGACTATATTCGTTATAATATGGAAACATTCCAAAAAGATTATGGTATGGATCCTATTCATATCATTGATTTAAAAGCTTTAGCAGGTGATGCGAGTGACAACATTCCGGGAGTATCAGGAATCGGCGAAAAAACAGCATTAAATTTACTCCATGAATATGGTACTTTAGAAGGCATTTATGAAAATATTGATAAAATTAAGGGAAAAACAAAGGAAAAGCTAGAAAATGATAAAGATAAGGCTTTCATGAGTAAAGAAATCGCCACCATTTATAGAGAAGTTCCTTTAGATATTAAAGATTTAGAAAATATTCGTTATACTCCTTTAGACGGAAAAGAATTAGAAGGTTTATATGAAGAGTTAGAATTTTATTCTTTTTTAAAAAATCTTCGCCAAGAGGAAGTGGCAGCCAAAAAATTTGCTTTTGAAAAAGTGACTGATAAAACTCTTTTAGACGAAAAAGAATATGCTCTTTATTTAGAACTTGATGGAAATAATTATCATCAAGCCAATATTATTGGTATGGGCTTATCTTCTGAAGAAAAAAATTATTTTGTTTCTAGAGAACAAATTTCTTCAGTTCTTACCAAAATAGCAGACAAGGTTTTATATACTTATGATTTAAAGAAAAACATCGTGGCCTTGAATCGATTAAATATAAAAATGCCTTCTTGTAATACGGATTTAATGATTTTAAAAGCTCTTTTAGATGATAGTAGTAAAGATGATATTGCTTTTTATATGGTACCAAATGGTTATAATGTAAATTTCTTAGAAAATTTATGGAAAAAAGATATTATTTTAGATGAAACTTTAGAAAAAGAAATTGCTTTAAAAGCCCGTTTCATTTATGATACGCGAGACCGAGCTATTTTAGATATTAAAAGAGATGACATGTATGAACTTTTTAAAAACATTGAAATGCCTTTAGCGCCTGTTTTAGCTGATATGGAAATCACAGGTGTTAAGGTAGATAAGTCTGTTTTAGAGGAAATGAAAAAAGAAGCCAAAGAGAAAATTAACATTTTGACTAAAGAAATACATGAACTAGCCGGCGAAGAATTTAATATTGCTAGTCCTAAACAATTAGGAGAGATTCTATTTATTAAACTTGGTTTGCCAGGCGGTAAAAAAACAGAAAAAGGTTATAAAACAGATGTAAAAGTTCTTCATAAACTTTTAGGCGTTCATCCTATTATTGCCAAAGTTTTAGAATATAGAAATGTTAGAAAACTTTATGATACTTATTTAGAAGGCATGCAAAATTATATAATGGAAGATGGTAAAATACATACGATTTTTAAACAAAACTTTGCTAGAACCGGACGTCTTTCTTCAACGGAACCAAACTTACAAAATATACCTGTTCGGGATGAAGAAGGAAAAAAAATCAGAAGGGCTTTCTTACCTGTCAATGACTTATTTTTAAGTGCCGATTATAGCCAAATTGAACTCCGTATTTTAGCCCATATTTCTGGTTCTAAAGAATTACAAGAAGCATTTATTAATGACCAAGATATTCATACCAAAGTGGCTAGTGATATTTATGGTATTCCTGAAAAAGAAGTATCTAAAAAAATGCGTAGTACCGCTAAGGCTGTTATTTTCGGCATTGTTTATGGTATCAGTGGTTATGGACTTGGGGAAAACTTAGAAATCAGTTCTAAAGAAGCCAAAGAATTCATAGAAAAATACTATGAGCTATATCCAGGTGTTAAAAGATACATGGATGAAATTGTTAAAGAAGCCATTCAAAATGGCTCAGTAAGAACTCTTTTAAAAAGAAGAAGAATTATTCCTGAATTAAATAGCCCACAGTATATGGTAAGACAAATGGGGGAAAGAATTGCTCTTAACACACCTATTCAAGGAACAAGTGCGGATATTATCAAAAAAGCTATGGTGGAAATTTATGATGAATTAAAGAAACAAAATTTGCAAAGTAAAATGATTTTACAAGTCCACGATGAACTTATTTTTGATCTTGTTGAAGAAGAAAAAGAACAAGTAGAAAAAATTGTTAAAGATAAGATGACACATACTATTTCTTTAGATGTTCCTTTAAAAGTAAGTGCCGATTATGGGGTAAATTGGTACGATACTAAGTAATATAGAAAAGAAGTGTTAAAAATGATTTTAAATAAACCCGTTGTTGGTATTGTTCCAACTTATAATTTAACAAATGAGGAAAATGATCCTTATCAAGATAGAGCCTCTTTTGTATCCATGTATGTTTCTAAAATCACTGGGTGTGGCGGAGTAGCTATTGGCCTTTTAGATAAAAATGTTTGGGATTATTTACCAATCTGTGACGCCTATATTTGGCCAGGGGGAAATAAAATTTTAAAAGAATTTTATCCTATTATTGAAGATGCGATGAAAAACCATAAACCTTTACTGGATGTGTGCTTAGGCATGCAAGCTATTACAACATTCTTTAATGTTTTAGAAGATAAGGAGAAATTTCCAGAACTAAGTTTTAAAGAAGTTTATGATAAAGGAAAAGAAGAAAATCCTTATTTAGGACTTGCGGATAATGTGTCTTTTCATTCTCATTATGTTACTAAGGAAGAAGAAACGATTAACAAGGCCCGTCATGAAATAAAGATAAAAGACGGAAGTACTTTGAAAAGTATTTATGAAGTAGATACAAAAGAAGTCGTAAGTCTTCACGGTTATATCGTTAAAAGAACACCTAAAATTTTACAAGTAACAGCCAAAACAGAAGATAATGTGGTGGAGGCAGTAGAATATAAAGACTTTATTTTAGGGGTGCAGTTTCATCCGGAAATTGAAAAAGATGCGACAATATTTAAATGGCTAGTAGATAAGGCTTTAGAAAACAAAAAAGATATTAAAATGAAAGGAATGTAGTTATGCCAGAAATTGCGGAAGTAGAAACTGTTCGTAATACTTTAAAGAAACGTATTTTAGGTAAAAAAATTAAAAAAGTAGATGTATATTATGAACCAATGCTTTTAGATAATAAAGATTATTTTTGTTCTTCTTTAATAAATCAAAGTTTTATAGATATTAAAAGAAGAGGTAAGTGGTTACTATTTGAAACAGAAAATTATTATCTATTAAGTCACTTAAGAATGGAAGGAAAATATTTCCTTAAAAATAGTATAGAACCTATAGAAAAACATGAACATGTCATTATTACATTCGAAGACAATACGACTCTTCGTTATCACGACACGCGTAAATTTGGTCGTATGAAACTTGTTTTAAAAGACAAAGTAAATGAATTTGAAGGAATTAAAAAGCAAGGTATTGAACCTATGGATGAAGCCTTAACCAAAGAATATTTATATGAAAAGTTTCATAAACATAATTTGCCTATCAAAACTCTTTTACTTGACCAAACTATCATTAGTGGTCTTGGTAATATTTATGCCAATGAGGTTTTGTTTGCCGCCCGTATTTCACCTTTTAAAAAAGGAAGTGAAATTACGTTAGAAGAGTGTGAAGAAATAAAAAATAAAGCAAATTATATTATTAAAGCGGCCATTGAAATGGGTGGAACAACCATTCGAAGTTATACAAGTTCTTTAGGTGTCACTGGCCGTTTCCAACAATGCTTAATGGTTCATAAAATGGCTAAACAGCCTTGTAAAATCTGTGGGACACCGATTAAAGTTTCTTTTATCGGGGGCAGAAGTACTTATTACTGTGAAACGTGTCAAAAAGTAGTTGAAACTCCTTAAAATATTTGTTAAAATAACCTTGTTGATGAAGATACTGACTTACAACCAGTGGAGTCAAATCGTTATTAAGCGTTAATTAAAGAAAGATAGATTATTCTATGAATAAAGGTGGTACCGCGGGGTAAACTCGTCCTTTAGTCGTAGAATTTTTTTAATTTTAGAAAGAGGAAAAAAATATGCAAAGTTTATATGAAGATTTAATGTGGCGTGGTTTAATTAAAGATACTTCAACACCTGATTTAAAAAATTTACTCGATAATGAAAAAATTACTTTTTACTGGGGAACAGACCCTTCTGCAGATAGCCTACATCTAGGGCATTATAGTTCTTTAGTAACAGCCAAAAGACTTGCTTTATATGGTCATCATCCTATTTTATTAATGGGCGGTTCTACTGGACTTATTGGAGACCCTAGACCAACAGCTGAAAGAGAAATCATCTCTTATGAAAAAGTTTTAGAAAATACGAAAGGCATTCAAAAACAAGTAAATGAAATTTTTAAAGGTAATGTTCAAATCGTTAATAACTATGATTGGACAAAAGACGTAACCTTCCTTGGCTTTTTAAGAGATATTGGTAAGTATATTAATGTTAACTATATGTTAAATAAAGATATTATCGCCAGACGTTTAGAAACTGGTATTACTTATGCTGAATTTTCTTATACCTTATTACAAGGCTATGATTTCCTTCATTTATTTGAACATGAAAACTGTGTTTTACAAGCTGCCGGTTCTGATCAATGGGGAAACATTACCACTGGTATTGAACTTATTAAAAAGAAAACCGGTAAAGAAGCTTATGGTTTTACAATGCCTTTAATTGTCGATAAAATGGGTAAAAAATTTGGCAAAAGTGAAGGCAATGCTTTATGGCTTAATAAAGACAAAACAAGTAGCTATGAACTATACCAATACCTTGTCAATACTGATGATGAGATGGTTATAAGTTATTTAAAAGTCTTTACTTTCTTAAGTAAGGAAGAAATCTTAGAAATAGAAAAAGAGCATTTAGCCCATCCTGAACTTCGTTTAGCCCAAAAAACATTAGCTAAAGAAATCATTACGGATTTACATGGTGAAGAAGAATACCTCCATGCCAAAGAAGTATCGGAATGTCTTTTCACAGGTAAGGTAAGTGATCTTACAGATAAAGAAATTGAAATGGTTTTTAAAGGAGTTCCTGTTTTAAATTATGAAAAGTTACCCCTTATTGAATTTTTAGTTCAAGAAAAAGTGGCCACATCTAAAAGAGAAGCTAGAGAATTTTTAAGCGGTAATGCCATAAGTGTTAATGGTACACTTGTAAACGATGAATATTACTTATTAGATGAAAAGCGTAAATACAATATCATTCGTCGTGGTAAGAAAAAATATTATTTAGTTTTGCATAAAAATGACTAGAAAGGTCATTTTTTTCATATTGTCTTTCTTTTCGTGTTATAATTTTGCAAAAGGATGATGTCATTTGCAAAGAAAAAGTTATGTTAAAATTGCTGAAAATATTTTAAAAGATAATGTTATAGCCATAAAAGAGAAATACCAGGGCTATAAGTATTATATTGGAGTCGTTAAAAATAACGCCTATCATCACGGATTTTATACAGTGAAATCTTTAAAAGAGGGAGGTATTAACTATTTTGCTGTTTCCTCTTTAGAAGAAGCTAAAGAAGTTCGTAAGTATGATAAAGAAACGCCAATTCTTTCTTTAGAGCCTATTTCTCTTACTTATTTAGAAGATATTTTAGACTATGATGTCACTCTTACGTTGGAAAATTTAGAAGAAGCCAAAGAGCTTTCCCTAAAAAATCTTCCTAAAAAAATTAAAGTCCATTTAAAAGTGGATTCGGGTATGCACCGTCTTGGCTTTATGAATAAAGAAAATTTAAAAGAAGCTTATGATACTTTAAAACAAAATGAAAATATTGTCTTAGAAGGCATTTATACGCATTTTGCAACCAGTGGAGTCACGGACCCTTATTATGATAAACAAGTGGTAAGTTTCCTAAATATTACAAGTTTAATAGATTTAAAAGAAATCCCTATCGTTCATTTAGGAAGAAGTCTTACTTTAGTAGAACATGAAAAACTTTCTTTTGCAACAGGCATTCGTCTTGGTATTGTTCTTTATGGTTTTAATCAAAGTAGAATCAAAGATACTAGTTTCAAAGGCAAATTAAGAATGCTAAAACTTAAATATTTGCAAAAGAAAAATCATTGTAGCCCAACAATTTTAGAAAATGATTTAAAGGTAAAACAAGTCTTCACTTTATTTTCAGAAGTAATGAGTGTAAGACCAGTTAAAAAAGGTGAAGTTGTGGGATATAATACATACAAGGTAGAAGAAGATGGCTTCATTTTAACGTTACCAATAGGCTATGCAGATGGGGTGACTAAAGCCTTTAAAAGCGTTTGGATAAAAGGCAATTTTTATAAAATAGTTTCTGACTGTATGGACATGATAATGATATATAGTAAAGAAAAAATACTTCTTCATACCGAAGTTGAGATTATTGGACCTCATATGTCTATCAAAATGCTATGTGGCAGAACACATAAAAATGCTTATCATTTATTTAATGATATATCCCCAAGAGTAACATATCTTTACGAAAAAGATGGTAAAATAAAAGAAATAAAATATTAAGAAAAGGAAGATGATTATGGATACAAAGATATTAATATTAGGAAGTGATGCGAATGCTTATTATATGGCTCGTTGTGCTTATGAATATACTCATAAAAAGGCCCATTTAATAGGAAAGGACAGATTAGCCTTTACTAAGTTTTCTAATATCTTAACAATAGAATATGAGCCTAATTTATGGAATGAACAAGAATTTGTTAGAATATTAAACCGTTATGCTCTAAAAAATATTGAGAATAGGGTTTTAGTTATTAGTACAAATGAAACGTATTCGTTATTTTTAGCCCGTAATCAAAAAATATTAGAACATAACTTAGTCTATTTTAAACAATCTGCCAAAGTATTAGAAACATTAACAAATAAAGAAAAATTTTATAAGACTTATAAAACATCCTCTTTAAGTTTTCCTATAACATATTATTTTGATGTGACAAAAGATAGTCTTATTCCAACAATGACGTATCCTATGATTTTAAAACCAGCGGATGTTGTTTCTTATAATCATTTAAGTTTTCCTGGTAAAAACAAAATATATAAAATTGAAAGTGAAGAAGAACTTTTAAATACTATTAATCGCATTAAAAGTGCTGGATACCAAGAAAAACTTATTTTGCAAGAATATATTCCAGGAGATGATTCTTATCTTTTTGACAGTGTTGTTTACGTTTCAAAAAGTGGTAAAGTAAAAGTGATTAGTTTTGCCCAGATAGGACTTCAAGAAAGAAGTAAATCGATGGTTGGTAATGCCGCTTGTCTTATTAATGGGTTTAATACCTTTAAGGTAGACACTTCGAATATGAAAGAAAATATTATTACTTTTATGGAAACTTTAGGTATGAATGGCTTTTTTGAATTCGATATGAAATATGATAAAAAAAGTAATACATTTAAAGTTTTAGAAATTAATGCCAGACAAGGTCGGTGTAGCTATTATTTAACCCCTTTAAAGGCTAATTTAGTGGAAATTATGTTAAAAGATCTTATTTTGCAAGAAGAACTTCCTTTTAGAGATTTAAAAGAAGAATGTTTACTATCATTTGTCCCTAAAAATATTGTTAAAACTTATATTACAAATGAAGATTTTAAAAAAGAAGCTTTAAGACTATGGAAAAAAAGGGTAAGCCCTATGGAATGCCCAAAAGATAAAAATTTTAAACGTTTTTTAATGATGAAAAAAAGATTATGGCATTATAAAAAAGAATACCAAGATAGTTATTGGAAAGCATAGGAGGAGAGATATTTATGTGTGGAATTGTAGGATTTATTGATAAAAGAAAGAAAAAAGAAAAAGATGTTATTATTAAAAAAATGGGGGATGTCATTGCCCACCGTGGACCAGATGGCGAAGGATTTTTCACAGATGACGTGATTGCTTTAGGTCAAAGAAGATTATCTATTATTGATGTGGAAGGCGGTGCTCAACCTATTTTTTCTTTAGATGGCAAGAAGGCTATTATTTTTAATGGAGAAATTTATAATTATCAAAAATTAAAGGAAGAACTAGAAGAAAAAGGCTACAAGTTTAAAACAAAGACAGATACCGAAGTCATTTTAAATGGTTATACCGAATGGCAAGATGATTTATTTAATAAATTACGTGGCATGTTTGCTTTTGTAATTTATGATTTAGAAACGCATGAACTTGTGGGAGCAAGAGACCACTTTGGTATTAAGCCTTTTTATTATTATGAAAAGGATGGCGATTTTGTTTTTGGCTCAGAAATAAAATCAATTTTAGAACATCCAGATTATCATAAAGAAGTAAATACCGATGCATTAAAAATGTATTTGATTTTCCAATATTCTGTCAAAGACGAAAGTTTCTTTAAAGGTATTATGAAATTACGTCCCGGACATTATTTCCATTACAAAAATAATAAGTTAGATATTAAACCTTATTTTGAACTTTCATTTGACCGTAAAAACACAAAAAAGAGTTTTGAAGAAATGAAAGAAGAACTAAGGGATGTCTTAAAAGACTCTATTTACTATCATCAAACAACAAGTGATGTCGAAGTAGGGGCTTATTTATCTGGAGGAGTAGACTCATCTTATGTGGTAAGTGTCGCCAAACCTGATAAAACTTATTCAGTTGGTTTTTCTTATGAAGGTTTTGATGAAACCGATTATGCGAAGGAATTATCTAAAAATTTGAAAATCAAAAATAAACGAGAAAAAGTAAGCGCTGACGATTTTTTCGATGCTTTACCAAAAGTAGAGTGGCATACGGATGAACCTCATGCTAATTTATCTACGGTGCCTTTATATTTTTTAAGTGATTTAACATGTAAAGATGTGAAGGTAGCTCTAGCGGGCGAAGGAGCCGATGAAATGTTTGGGGGATATAATGAGTATAATGATCCTTTCTTACTACGTTTGTACCTTCATTTGCCCTTATTTTTAAGAAAGTTTAATCGTAACATCTGTAAGCATTTACCACATTTCCCAGGGCGAAACACCTTAATTTTATATGGACAACCTTTTTATGAAAGATATATTGGGCATGGAAGCTATATGGAAAGTGATGAGGCCAATAAGATTTTAGCGGATTCTTTAAAAAATGATGAGAAAATATCAGATATTATTAAACCTTATTATGACAAAGTAAAAGAAGAAGATGTACTTACCCAAAAAATGTATATTGATTTCAATTTTTGGCTTCCTAAAGATATCTTAGTGAAGGCAGATCGTATGAGCATGGCACATTCTGTGGAGTTAAGAACACCTCTTATGGATATTGATGTTTTCAATTTTGCTAAAACAATTCCATCAAAATATTTGTTAAAAAATAAAGAAACAAAATTTTTATTTCGTGATTTAGCTAAAGAAACAATTCCTCTAGATTGGGCTAAAAGAAGAAAATGCGGTTTTCCTGTGCCTTTTTCAAAATGGTTGAGAGAAGAAAAATATTATAAAATGGTAAAAGAAGCTTTTCAAAAAGACTATGTTTCAAAGTTTTTTGATCAAGAGTATATCCTTAATTTATTAGAAAATCATTATCATAATAAAGAAAATAATGGCCGCAAAATATACAATATTTATTGCTTTTGTATATGGTATGAACAGTATTTTAATGAAGGAGTATAATTTAAATGGAGCGTATTGAAAATTATTTTGAAACAAAACCTGAAATATACAAAGTATATACTTTACAGGAGATGTATTCTTTTTTAGGTAGGGTATCTATAAAAGCCATCTCATTGACAGAAAGTGAAATTCTGCAATTTGATGATAATTTTTGCATGAAAAATATTTATAACACAGAAGATTATCCTTTTTGTATTGAAGGAAACATGCGTTTACGTATTAATCCTGATTATTACTTAAAAAATACGGATAAAATGAATGCTTTTTTAGAAGAGTTTTTTACCCAAAATCTCGCTTCTTCTCTTATTATTGGCTCAAATGCATTCATGACAACACGTTTGCTTCAGGCTCTAGCAAAAAATCAAAATTTAAAAGAACTTACTCTTACTAAATATTGCTTGACTTTAGAACATTATAAAATATTGAAAAATTCATTTCTTGAGAAAGTTGATACATACGGGGTATGCGAAGAACTAAAAGAAAATTTTGATCCTTTAATAGTTTTTAATTACGAAAAGAAATTATTTGGAAAATATACTTATAAGGATTTAGCAGGTCTAGAAGATGCAAATAATTTTTCTTTCCCTCTCTGTGATAAAGTCACTGCAGAAGAGCTTTCAAATTTAAAATATTTACAAAATGATAATTTGACATTTAGTGTGACTGAAGAAAATATGGAATCTGCTATAGCTATATTTGATAGACTTGCTGAACTTGGTAAAAAAAATATTGTAGTAATAGAAGTTAAAAACAAAAAAAATGTTTTAGAAAAAATTTTCCAAAACAGCGAATATTTAAGAAGAAATATTAAAGCGTCATTTGATTTGGAATTGATAACTCTAGATAATTTTTTTGAATCAGAAAAGAAACTTTGGCAGTTAGTAGGTAATACTAAAAATTTAAGTCCTTTTGAAAAATTTATTTATGACTATAATACTACTAAAAAATATAAACAATACCATGAAAATAAAGAGGCCCCCAGTGCTTCAAGAAATCTTTATAGTATTTTAGATAATGAATATATGGTTTGTGTAGGATATTCTAATTTACTAGGTGATTTACTTGATAAAGAAGACATACCATCTATAGATCATGGTGTTTCTGTCGATATTTCTTATGATACAAAAGGTGAAAATGAACAAGTGGTCACAACAGGGGTTGGCCATGCCAGACGGTATGTATATATAAACGATCCTAAATATGATATTGATGGCTTCTATGTGACAGATCCTACTTGGGATAACGATATGGATAAAGATTTGTATAATCATCTCATTTTAACAAATGAAGAGGAAGCTATGACAAAACGTTATAATTTCATGACTATGGATGTTTCAGAACTTTTTAATGTAAATTCCATGAATGAATTTTACCAAAAACTGAATGTTCTTTTAAAACGACAATCTGATATAGGCATGACACTTTCTTGGATTATAAGATTACTACTTACGCATTTAAAAAAATTAACACCTTCTTATTGTGAGTATTTATTATCTAAATATCCCGAACTAAATAGTCATTTATCATGGCCGAACGAAGATAAAATTATAGAAGAAATAGGGAATTATATTTTATCCAAAGTAAACAAACCATTATCTGGTGAAAAAATTATGAAAGCAGTTAAATCAGTGTATATAAACGTTTACCATTTAGAAGGAGAAGCTTTAAATCAAACTTTAGAAAAAATAATAAAGGATAATTGTGAACGCCAGAAAAAATCTTTTCCTAAAAGATATAAAATAGATGTCTATGGTAATCAAGTTGAAATGGAAAATATTGCTGATAAATTTGATATAGTACCTGAATTTGAAAACATTAGAAAAATATAGTTTAAAATTTTATGATTTTATAGGATATTAATTTTTAATTTTTAGGCAAATATAGTTATGTACAAAATCACAATTTATAGATTTTAAGCAGGAAAAATAGGATTAAAAATTAAATATTTTAAAGATATTGGCACAAAATGAAAAAAAAGCAAAAAAAATGCAAAATTCAATTGACAAGAGATATTCTTTTTGGTAATATTTTAAGTGTCAGTTGAAGACAAGGGCGTTTAGCTCAGTTGGTTAGAGCATCTGCCTTACAAGCAGAGGGTCTGCGGTTCGAGTCCGTAAACGCCCACCATTATTTTTTTGCCGACATAGCGTAATAGGTAGCGCAACTGACTTGTAATCAGTAGGTTGGGGGTTCGATTCCCTCTGTCGGCACCATTTCTTGTTATGGAGGGATAGCGAAGTGGTCAAACGCGGCAGACTGTAAATCTGTTCCTTCGGGTTCCATGGTTCAAATCCATGTCCCTCCACCA
>ERZ1023839.29-NODE-29-length-55462-cov-15.281986_pt1 | contig 55462 bp, 52 predicted proteins | sample MGYA00380383_ERZ1023839 | MGnify/ENA primary metagenome ERZ1023839 (study PRJEB33179, sample SAMN07449065) | human gut metagenome | biome: Human-gut; feature: Human associated habitat; material: Faeces | host: Homo sapiens | place: India:Kasaragod | collected... | reverse complement strand
CGCACGTGCACAGCACGTGGTTTTAACAGCAGCTAACTATCGTTTGCTGCGCAATTAAAAATCAAAGGTTGTTATTTTCCTTTGATTTTTTCTTTCTAATTTTTTAAGAGATTATCTCCTGTTTCTAGCATCGTTGTAATAAATATTCCATAACCAGTAATAGGATTATCAGTAATAACATGGGTTACAGCTCCAATAATTTTCCCATTTTGAACAATAGGAGAACCACTCATTCCTTGAACAATTCCACCCGCGGTATTAATAAGGTTATCGTCTGTCACGGTAAAAGAAATATTTTTAACATCATTATATTCTTGCAAAGAGGTAATATCAATTTTATAACTTTTTTTCTCTTGACCGTTTAAAACAGTATAAATTTCGGCTTCACCAATTTTAATTTCTTCGTTTTTAGCTACAGGAATAAAATTAGTAGGGATGGTATCTTCATAAATCCCGTATATTCCGTGTCTAGTATTATTATTTAAAGAGCCATATACTTTATTAAAGTGAAATTCGGCATTTTTTTCCCCAGCATTACCTCTTGTGCTTTTACGAATACTTGTCACGGGACTTTCAAAAATATGACCTGTTTTCACTTCTACTAATTGTAGACTGTTACTTTCTAAGATTTCGTGCCCTAAAGCACCATATATTTTACTGTCAGGATCAATATAAGTTAATGTGCCAAGTCCTGTAATACTTTCTTTGACATAAAGACCTGTCTTGTAAATACCATCAACATTTTGAAGAGGCATTGTAATATTCATGATTTGTTCATTTCTTTTTAAAGTTAATTTTACTTGATCATCTTTAACATTTTGTAAAATAGCTTCACTTAGAGAATTAACAGAGGAAATCACGGTATCCCCAACTTTTAAAATATAGTCGCCAATTTTAATTTCTGGCGTTCCCTTTAAATAAGAACCATTTACTTTATAAAACCCAACTACTAATACACCTGGTGTTTTTATTTGAATGCCTATATTTTCACCACCAAGTACTACTTTATCAGAATAGGCGAGTGTTACACTTGGAAAAAGAAAATAAAGAAATAAGAACATGCTTAAATAAAACTTTTTCAAATTATCACCTCACTTATATTATGGTGGTTTACTAACATAAAAAAATGGTAATAACTGGATTACCATTTTTAAAGTATCTATATTTTAATAATTATGAAATAGCATAGGCAATAATACTACCGGCAATACCTAATACCATAATAATTAAAGTAATCCAAGTGACAATTTGTCTTGTCTTTTTACTCATTCTTATCGTCTCCTTCTAAATAAAATTCATTATAACTTTATCATAAACTACTAAAAAAGTACATAAAAACTTACTTTAGAACATACAATCTGATAGGTGATAAGATGACGATTTTAAAAAAATTTTTAAGTCGTAAGAAATATCTTTTTTTATTTATGGGCATTCTCACTTTAATAGGTACTTTGGTTGGATTATACCTAAGTTTTAAAAATATAAATATTTTAAAAGATAATGTTTACTATTATATAAATAATCGCCAAAACTTACAGTTTAACTACATATATATTCATTTTTTCTTTTTAGTTATTAGTTTTATAGGTTCATTTTTTATCATAGGTCTTCCTTTACTTTGTACTCTTATCTTTTACCAAGGCTTATCTTTAGGTTTTCTTTTAGGCATTTTTAGTCTAACGTTATCAATAAAAGGATTTGTATATGCTATTATATTTTTTACTGTTACCCAATTATTTTATTTAATCATTTTGTATTTCTTTTTTATTAAGTGTTTTAATATTACTAGAAAGACAATTGGCAAAATAATTTATAAAACCAATCCTACAAACTATCTTGTTTCTATGACAAAGAGTTGTGGCTTACTTATTTTACTACAAACTTTATACGATTTTTTCTTACTTTTATTTAATAAGCCAATTTTAAACGTTTTTGCTTTTCTTCTGGAAATATGATAAAATAGGCTAATGAAAAAGAGGTCTGGTATTATGGCAAAAAAAGTGATTGTCGGTATGAGTGGGGGAGTAGACTCTGCAGTAAGTGCTTATTTATTAAAACAACAAGGCTATGAAGTAGAGGGCTTATTTATGCGCAATTGGGATGCAGGACTTAATAATGATATTTTAGGAAACCCTACTTTAAACAATAATATTTGCCCTCAGGAACAAGACTATAATGATGCTTTAAAAACATGTGAAATTATTGGTATTCCTTTACACCGTGTGGATTTTATCAAAGAATATTGGGATAACGTTTTTACTTATTTTTTAAACGAATTAAAAAAAGGGAGAACACCTAATCCCGATTTACTTTGCAATAAATATATTAAATTTGATGTCTTTAAAAAAGAGGCCAAACGTCTAGGAGCTGACTTTATGGCTACTGGTCATTATGCTAGACTTAAAGATGGTAAACTTTTAAAAGGCGTTGATGAAAATAAAGATCAAACTTATTTTTTAGCTCAACTAAGTAAAGAACAACTAGAAGATGTTTTATTTCCAGTAGGAGATCTTCATAAAGAACAAGTAAGAGAAATTGCTTTAAAGTGTGGTCTAAATGTAGCTAAAAAGAAAGATTCCACGGGTATTTGTTTTATTGGAGAAAGAAACTATCAAGAATTTATTCGTAATTACTTAAAACCAAATCCAGGTAATATCATTGATGTAGAAACTAAAAAAGTAATTGGTACTCACACGGGTCTTATGAACTATACAATTGGTCAAAGACGTAATGTGGGTCTTTCTGGATTCCAAGAAAGACATTATGTATGTGGTAAAAACGTAGCTAAAAACGAATTATATGTTGCTTTTGGTGATGATTCAAAATATTTAATTAGTGATAGTTGTCTTTTAGAAGATGTAAATATTACCATTGATAACCCACCTAAAAAATGTCAAGCTAAGTTTCGTTATCGTGGAGAAGAGTACCCTATCGAATTAGAATTATTAAATGGTAATATGGCACATGTTACTTATAAAGAAGGTGTGAAAGCCGTAACGCCAGGACAATTTTGTGTTTTCTATGATGGAGATGTTTGCTTCGGTAGTGGTATTATTAAAGAAATCTATAAAAATAACGATAAAATATGGTATTTAAATAATTAAAAAGTACCATTTTTTTTGCGTGAAGATTTATTTTCATTGTTTACTTTTACTTGACACAAAAGTGTCTAGTGCCTTATAATTAGAATGTAAATTAAATAAAAGAGAGTAGGCAAATGAAATGAACAGATTAAATGAATTATTACAAGAATTAGGAATTTCTAAAGTTAGACTTGCGAAGTATTTAGGGGTATCAAGACAAATGGTTTATAATTATCTTGAACTTGATGATATTAATAAATGGCCTAAAGAAAAAAAGATTTTGTTATATCGTTTATTAGATATTAATGATGAAAATAATCAAACAATCGATTCTATCAAAGTAACAACAGATTATCTTATGAGTGTTGAAAATCGTCTTAATACTAGCGTTAAAGGTACTACCAATATTTCTAATTATTTTGATTTAAAAAATCTTAATAAAGATTCTCAAATATTAATTACAAATATCTTAAATTTGTTGCGTGAAAGACTAGGGGACGAGAAGAAAAAACAAGAAAATTATTATGCCTTTTTATATTTATATCATATGTTACAATCTATGGATAATGTTCCTGAAATAAAATACATTTTTGGATATATGTCAAAGGCAACTGGCTTTACCAATCCAGAAGAATTCAAATTTAATGAAGATAGACAATTCATTTTTGAAGGAATTTTGTACTCTGCCCTAACGCTTTATAATAATGGGGGAGCCTCACGTAGCAAGCTTGCCCTATCGCATAAACGCTTTGTTCAAGAAATTGAAAAACAAAAAGAAGAAAAGTTAAGTCGTACTCAACAATTATTCACTTTAAGAACACAGGCTTTAAAAGAACTTGGTTATTCTGAAATGAATGAATCCAATGCTTCAGAGATTATTGAAAAAATTGCAGAAATTGAATCACGTGGATCTATTATGAATACAGATGAATAAATATCTAAATAAATAGATATTTTTTCTTTGCTAAAATTTGCAACGAGATGGGTAATTATCCATTTTAAATATTTTCGTTGCAAATTAGAAAAGGCTCTAAATTGATATATTTATATATTTTTAATCTAATTATTAATAAAACATTAAGATAATTAATTATTGTTAATAATTTAAAAATAAGTTCAATAAATCAATTATATTAAAATAATATTTTAGATATAGTAACCATCATAATACCATAATAAAGAAATGCTAACTAAATTGAAATAAAATAATTATTAAGATTTAATTTTAAAGTTTTATTTTATGTCTTTATGAAAGTTTCATAATATATATTATGTTAACCGTGATATTTATTTCATAATAAAAAATGATTTATCAATAATATTATAATACCTATTATGCCTCCAAAAATTAAATATTTTTCTTGATGATAAGATATAGCTTTTGGTAATAATTCTTCAATAGCTAAGGTAATCATAATGCCACCCACAAATAATAAAATAAACCCAATTAATTCTGATGAAATATAATTTCTTAAAAATGTACACGCTAATAAGGCACCTAATGGTTCCGCTATTCCTGATAGAAAGGTCATTTTAATAGCTTTCTTTTTGCTTCCTGTCGCGTAATAAATTGGAACTGCAATACTAATACCTTCTGGAATATTATGAAGCATAATTGCTATGCTAATATGAAGCCCTAAGGTAATGTTTTGATAACTACTTAAAAACGTAAGGATTCCCTCTGGTAAATTATGAAGCATTAAAGTAATCATACTTAAAACGCCTAAACGATATAAAGGAACATCTCCTCTTCCCTTCTCTATTTTTTGATTTATAAAACGAATAACTAAAATAGAAAAAGCAAAGATTAATAAAGAAAGAAAAATTCCTTTAAAAAGTTTAAATTTAGTTAAGATAATAAAACTGGCTTCGGGTATTAATTCTAAAACAGATATACCAATCATTATCACTAATGAAAGACTTAAACAAAAAGTTATAAATTTATTAATGTTTTCTCTTTGCCATTTAAAAAAAATCACAAAAGTACCTAATACAGTCGATAATCCTGCTAATGATGATAACAGAAAAGGAATAAAAAAAGACATAGTATCACCTAATAAAGTGTATGTCTTAAATCAAATTCTTAGAATTTTTCTTTTTAATTTTTAAATATTGTTCATTGCTATAAAAACCTATTCTAAGTAAATCTTCTGGACTTGAATCATAAATATCATTAGCGTCCATTTGCTCCATGACAGCTTCTAAACCATTTTCTTTGCTGTTTGAAACACTATAATAAACTCTTTCTAAATTTGGATTATCAAATGGTTGCAATTTAATTTGTTTTATTTGAGATAATTTTTCAAAAGTTATAAAATCTGCACTTTCTTTAGGACTCATTAACTTAGCATGCAAAGCATTTTCTTTAAAATCTCTTCGAGCATCATTAATAGTCATTATTCCCTCAGAATCTCTAAAACCAAAAATAGTTCTGGGATAATAATAATTTATTCTTCTTTTAATCTTATTTTTATCAAACGGCGTTTTATTTAAATAACTTAAATATTCTAAAGTTAACCCTCTTAGTTTTTTATATGACTGTAATTCGGTTAATATACTATCTTCTTTAAATTCCTTATAATCAATAAGTTGCTTTAGTATTTGAGGATCTAAGCAAGCACATGTTTCAAAATTAAAATGTGTTGTAAAAGCATTTGAATTACTAGTAATATTTCGAATGATTACTCTAGCATAATTTTTAAAATCTGCATCTTTCTTTAAAGAAATAGTTCTTGATTTTGGATTCTTTACTTTAGAAACCCTTTCCAGAGCTCCTCTTTTCAAGCCTAAATAAAGTTTATTTTTTAAAGAAGTTAGTCTTTCTGATAATGGATAATCAAAAATCAATTCATATGTATGCAAGTTTATTAAATTTTCTGTACTATTAGCAATTCTTAAAACAAATAAATCGGTATCATTATTAAGAGAAATACCTTCATTATATAATGAAATGGATTTTATAAATTCTTCTTTAGATTGATCCATAGATACTAAATCAAGCATAGAAATATCTTTAAAAAAACCTTGTCCCTCTGTCGCGATACTAGGTACTTTTACAACTTTGCCAATAGCCCCATTTGCCGCGATCAAATAATATTTACTATTTTTCATAAGCTTCCTCCCCTTCTTCTATATTCTACCTAAAACCATAAAAATACTCAAGTCTCTTTTTTACCAATATTTGTTATTTAATTTACGTATCTTTTTTAAATCTTTATCCATAATACTACTGGGAGGTAAAATAAAATATGAAAAAAAATCAAAAAAACAATTCTAGAAAACAAGAACGTAAAAATCAAAACCAAAATCAAAAACGTGAATCTAGAAATCAAGAAAAATCTTGTGACTAATTTAATAAGGAAGAATGATACAAATTCTTCCTTATTTTTTGGCATGGGGGTGAAAAGAGTCATATTCTTCTTTATTTTTAATCGATGTGAAATGAGTATATATTTCAGTGGTAGTAATACTACTGTGGCCTAAAAATGTCTGGATAACACGTAAATTGGCCCCATTTAAAAGAAGATGGGTAGCAAAAGAATGACGTAACATATGAGGATTTACTTGTCTTTCAATTGTTTTTAAAGAGATTTCTCCTAATAATTTATTCATTCCTTGTCTTGTGATAGGAGTTCCACGGTTATTTAAAAATAATTCGTCGTAATTTTTATCTTTCTTTTTAAGTTTAGAACGATAGTTATCTAAATATAATTTTAAGTAATAAAGCGAAGTTTCATTTAAGGGAACAATTCTTTCTTTTTGCCCTTTTCCTTCAATACGTAGCCATTCATTTTGAAAATCAATATTTTTATCTTTTAAAGAAACAAGTTCACTAATACGAAGTCCTGTAGCGTATAAGATTTCTAACATAGCTTTGGTTCGGTAGTCATAAACCGTTTTTAAAGGAAAATTTAGTAATTTATCCACTTCTTCATACGTTAAATAATTAGGCGATTTTTCATTTACTTTAGGAAAAGGTATTTGTTTGCATGGATTATGTTCGGTATCTTTATCTTCATTTAAAAAAGTGTAAAATCCTTTTAAAGTAGAAAGATAATGAGAATGGGTTCGAACATTATTTCCTTTTGTTTTTAGAAAGTTAATAATATCTTTTTCTTCTAATTTTAAAGAGGAAGAACAAGGACCAAAAAATTTTAAAAATTCTTCTAAGTCATTAGCATAAGATTTTAATGTGTTATCGCTTAACTTTTTTTCGTATTTTAAATAATCCAAATAATTTGTAATTTCGTATTCCATATTTATCACAAGATAAGTATAAAGTCTTTTCAAAAGGTTGTCAAACTGATATACTTAACAAAGGTGATATATATGGAAATATTAGCAAATCAGATGCGGCCAACAACTTTAAAAGAAGTCATTGGTCAAACACATCTTGTCGGAGAAAATAAGATTATAACCAATTTAGTAAAAAATAAACATTTATGTTCGATGATTTTATATGGCCGTCCTGGTATTGGCAAAACCTCAATTGCTAATGCCATTGTTCATGATTTAAAAATGCCTTATAGATTTTTAAATGCAACTATGAATAATAAAAGTGATTTTGATATAGCTATTGAAGAAGCCAAAATGCATGGTAATTTAATTTTAATTGTTGATGAAATACATCGTATGAACAAAGATAAACAAGATATTTTATTACCCCATATTGAATCTGGCTTAATTACTTTAATTGGTCTTACTACTTCGAATCCTTACCATAAAATTAATCCGGCTATTAGAAGTCGTGTGCAAATTTTTGAACTTCATGATTTAACAAAAGAAGATATTATAGTAGGCCTTAAAAGAGCCGTGACTAAATTAGAAGGTTGCCAAATTGAAGATGACGCCCTTTCCTATATTGCTACCTACTCAAGTGGCGATGTAAGAAGTGCTCTAAATTTATTAGAAACAGCTTATTATGCTTCTAGTGATCATCATTTAACGCTTGAATTATTAAAGAATATTCAAAGTAAGCCAGTCTTTTTTCATGATAAAAACGAAGATGGTCATTATGACGTGCTATCAGCCTTTCAAAAATCGATCAGGGGAAGCGATGTGGATGCTGCCTTACACTATCTTGCTCGTTTAATTGAGGCAGGTGACTTAGATAGTATTTATAGACGTATGAGTGTAATTGCTTATGAAGATATTGGCCTTGCTAATCCTTCCATTGGTCCTAAAGTAATGGCAGCTATTTCCGCCGCAGAATTAGTTGGCCTTCCTGAAGCACGTATTCCTTTAGGCACAGTTATTACAGAGATGGCTTTGTCTCCTAAATCAAATTCGGCTCATGTTGCTTTAGATGAAGCCTTAAATGACATTAGAAGAGGTTCCACTGGAAATGTTCCGGATCATATTAAAACAAATAGTACAACTTATTTATATCCTCATAATTATAAAAATTCTTATGTAAAACAAGAGTACTTACCTGCAAATTTAAAAGGAAAAAAATATTATCATCCACGTGATAATAAATATGAAAACAATTTAAATAAACTTTGGCATGAAATGAAGGGAGAATAAAATGAATAAGATCTTACTTGTTGGCGATGGGGCTTTTTCTAAAGCACTGTACAAAGTTTTAACAGAAAATGAAGAAAATGAACTCACTATGTGGAGTCCTAACACCCATTTTAAAAAGAAAAAATTAAATATGACATATGCTTTAGATGATGCTATCCAAAATAATGATTTTATCTTCATTTTAGTAAGTACACCTTATTTAGAAAAGATATTAGAGCAAGTATTAAAAAATGATTTAACAAACAAAATTTTGCTTGTTGGAACGAAAGGTCTTCTACCTAAAAAGCCTTATTTTATAAGTGAATATTTAGATAATAAAAAAATTGCTTATTCTATTTTTGGTGGTCCTAATTTAGCTAAAGAGTTAGAAAAAATGTCCCCTACTTCGATCACTTTTTCAACGAATAGTTTGGTAAGAAAAAGTGAAATATCATCTTTATGGCCATCATTTATCAAACCTATCTTTATAACAAAAGCAATTTCTTTGGAAATATGTAATAATTTAAAAAATATCTATGCGATAGGAGCAGGGATGATAAACTCTTTATATCCTTTTCAAAATACTCATTTTACCTATTTAAATGAAGTGATTAAAGAACTTCAAAGTTTGCTAGGTGAAGATATTTATCCTTTCTTAGGTGATTTACTTCTTACTTGTTCTATGAATGACTCTAGAAATTTCACTTATGGAACCTTAATGAATGAGGAAAATAAAAGAAAAAAATACCTTCTTAAAAATACAGTGGAAGGTTTAGCTAATTTGGAAACAATTAATTTTATTTTAAAAAATAAAAAGATAACATTACCTATTTTTGAAGGAATCTATGAAAGTTTATCTTTAAATAAAGTTTCAGACAAATTAAAAGAAGTTATTTTTCATAATTGATAGCTTCTTTTTTAATATCATTAATAACGTAACTAGACATCATCGCTCCCGCAGCCATAGGTACGGCACAAATAGTACCTAAAAGAGCTTGATGTTTAGGAACTTCTAAACTGCAGACACACATAGATTTCATAGCTTTAGGATTTTTACTTAGTTTATTACGAATTTTTTTAGCTAAAGGGTCACTTTGTGTGTTTTTAAGAGGGACAATTTGTAACATTTCAGGATGAGTTTTATTAGCTGTCCCCATACAAGTAATAAGTTTTATTTTTTCCCTACTACATACTTCAATGAGTTTTATTTTTACGGGTACACAGTCACAAGCATCTAAAACATAGTCATAATTAGCCAAAAATTCTTTATTAATATCTTCTTCCGTTAATTCTTTTTTTATCTTTGTGACAAGTGTATTTGAAGGAATTAAAGTGGCTCTTTTAAAGGCTGCTTCGACTTTATTTGTACCGATCGTTTCTGTTGTCGCATAAATCTGACGATTTAAATTAGTAATATCAAAAACATCTTTGTCTACGACTGTTATTTCTTTAAAACCAGTTCTAAGAAGAGATTCAAAAGTATATCCGCCCACTCCACCTAAACCAATTAATAAAACTTTTGTATCTTTTATTTTATTTATAACATTTTCTTCTAATAGTCTTTCAATTCTTTCAAACATAACATCACAACCTTTATTTCATAAAAAAACCAAATGTAAGTCAGCGTGATAAAATCCCCGCTTTCTCGCAGGTGGGCATCTCTCTTACATTTTAGGATCCTAATACACTTAATGGATTAGTTTTCTACACCATGTAAGGTTCTGATTCCCGTATATCACCATAGTCGGTTTTATGTAACTATCTTACACTTGGTAATTAAATTATACAATAAAATGCATATACACGCAATGATATTTACAAAATATTTACATTGCACTCTTTCTTTTTAATATCATTCTCTTCCTCAAAAATTTAGAAGGCTATTCATAAGATATAACTGAATGGTAATAAATCCAAGATAACTATTTGGTTATATGAAAAAATGGTATTGGGTGATATAGTTGAATATAGATAGATTAAAAGAAATTAGACAAGATCGTGATTTACAACAAATTGATATTGCTAAAGTTTTGAAAACAAGTCAAGTGCAATATTCAAGATATGAACGCGGTATCAGAGTCATGCCGGTTGATAAAATTGCCAAACTTGCTAAATTCTATGATGTCAGTATTGATTATTTATTAGGACTTACTGATATCCGCAAACCTTATCCTAAATCAAAAATTAATTCTTAAAAGATTTAGGATTATTAGCATAACAAAAATAGATAGACGTTATTGTCTATCTATTTTTCCGTAAACCCTATCCTAAGTAAAAACTAAGGACTTAATAGCCGAGGCTATAGATGAGATCCCTCTCATCTATAAACATTATATCACACTTTTTTAGAAAATACTAACGGTGCACCGTTATTTTTTTAATTTTTTTATCTTTTAGCAAGTTCTGTTGTTAAAATTTCTTTTGTTAAAACAGGATTGGCTTTTCCTCTCGTCTCTTTCATAACTTGACCAACGAAATAATCGAATAAATTTGTTTTACCAGCTTTATAAGCTTCAATTTGAGTTTGATTTTTATCAAGAATATTTACAATAATTGAAGTAAGCTCATTAGTATCTGAGATTTGGCCGTTTTCTTTACTAATAAAGTTTTTAGGTTCTTTTTTCTCTTCAAGAGCTTTATAAAAAACTTCTTTGGCTTGTTTGGAAGATAAAATCCCATCTTTGATACCATCAATAATTTGTTTTAAATAAACAGGAGTAATAAAAAAGTCACTAATATCTATATTTTCTTTATTAAGTTCACCCACAATAGTAACAGTTATCCAATTAGACGCTGTTTTAGGATCTATAGAAAGTCTTAAACATTCTTCAAAATAATCAGAAATAGCTTTATCTTTCACTAAGACATTAGCGTCATAAGAAGATAAACCATAAGTTTTCATATAATCTTCTTTACGTTCATGAGCAAGTTTTGGAATAGACGCTCTTATTTCTTCTAACCAAGAAGGACTAATTTTAAATTTAGGAATATTAGGTTCTACAAAATATTTGTAATCAACTGCATCGGCTTTACTACGCATGTAAATAGTGCTAAAAGTATCCTCATCCCATCTTCTTGTTTGTTGAGGCATTTCATCATAAGTTCCATTTTCTTTAAGTTCTGTTTGTCTTTCAATTTCATAGTTAATGGCATCTCTGACACCACCGAAAGAGTTAACATTTTTAATTTCTATTTTAGTACCCCAGTTTGTTGGATCTTCTTCATCAAGACTACTATCCATAATAGATACGTTTACATCACATCTAATTTGCCCTTTTTTAGTATCGGCATCTGAAATACCAGCATATTGATAAGTACGACGCATATGTTCTAGGAAAGCCACTGCCTCATTGGCTGAATGAAAATCTGGCTCAGTAACAAGCTCTAGTAAAGGCACTCCTGCTCTATTATAATCAATTGTAGATGTCGTTTCGTAGTGGTCTAAACTAGCCGCATCTTCTTCTAAGTGAATATTATTAACGCGAACACGTTTCATTTCCCCGTCACATTCATAATCTACATAGCCATAAATACCAACAGGAATTGGTTTTGTTTCTTGTGTTAATTGAAAACCTTTTGGTAAATCAGGATAATAATAGTTTTTTCTTTCAAAATACATATATTCTGGTTGAGAACAATGCATAATCATGGAAGCCATTAAAGAAAGTCTTACCGCTTCTTTATTAACAACTGGTAAAGTTCCTGGAAAAGCCATATCTAAAGGTCTTACAGAAGAGTTTGGTTCATCTGAATAAGTATTTCGAGCACTTGAGAATACCTTACTTTTTGTTTTTGATATCTCACAGTGCATTTCTAGACCGATTTTAGCAATATATTTACTCATTATTCTACCTCCTTGGCAATTTGGCCTTTATAGTTCATTTGGCTTTCTAGTAAAGAAGCTAATTTTAAAACTTTTTCATCTTCATAGCAATTACCTGTAATATTAACACCTACTGGTAAACCATTTACAAAGCCATCAGGAATGGTTATAGATGGGAAACCACCAAAGTTACCAATTTGTAAATGTTCTTCTAAGACTTGAGTATTTTCATCCAAAATATTTTTAGCTTCACTAAGTTTTTTAGCAGGTCCTGATCCCACTGGTAAAATAACCGCATCATATTCTTTAAATAAATTTTTGTAAGCATCCACAATTAAACGACGAACACGTTGGGCATTATGGAAATATCGGTCTTGATTTTCTTTTTGTAAAACATAAGAACCGATTACAAAACGGCGTTTAATTAAACTTGAAAATCCTTTAGTACGGGCATCTTTCATCATATCAATGTAATTATCACCTTCTCCTCTTGGGCCAAAAATGATACCAGTTAAATTAGACATATTACTACTTGCTTCGGCACAAGAAATAATAACATAGACACTCGCCACAGCCTTTAAAAGTTTTTCATCTACAGATACTTCTTCCACTTCAATACCTAAATCTTTAAAATGTTTTAAAGTATTATGGAAGTTTTCTAAATGACTTTTTAATTCATCACTAGCATTAGGGTACCGATTCATATCACATATTTCTTTAATATAACAAACTTTTTTTAAAGGTATCTCTTTTTGAAGAGCGTCTTTTAAATGTATATCTTTACTATCAAAACTTGTCATATCATTTTTGTCGATACCTTTCATAGCATCAACTACGATGGCAGCATCTAAAACACTTCTTGTTAAAACACCACAGTGATCTAAACTAGAGGCAAAAGGAAATAATCCATAACGGCTAATCATACCATAAGTAGGTTTGTAACCAACAATACCACAATAAGCAGCAGGCTTACGAATAGAGTCTCCTGTGTCACTTCCTAGAGCATAAGGATAAACACCAGCCGCGACAGCAGCCGCAGAACCAGCAGATGATCCTGCTGTCATTCTCGTGTGATCCCAAGGGTTTGTAACGATTCCTGTATGGCAAGTTGTTCCAGTTCCCCCCATCCCAAATTCATCTAAAGCTGTTTTATTAACCATAATAGCACCAGCTTTTTTTAAGTTTTTAACAGCAGTTGCATCAAAAAATGGTACATAATTTTTTAAGATGTTAGAAGAACCTGTTGATAAAACACCCGCTGTAGAATAATTATCTTTAACACCATAAGGAATACCAGATAATAAGTTATCTGTTACTTCAGTGCCTTTTGCATCATCTAAAATAGTAACAAAGGCATTACATGAAGCTTGGACTTCATGTGATTTTTCTAAGGCTTCTTTAACAAGTTCATCACTTGTCGCTTCTTTATTAATTAATTTTTCATGTAAGAAACTAATACTTTTATCCATCATTTATCCCACCACCTTTGGCACGACGATGTAGGCACCGTCTTCATCGCCACTATTTTTTAATAAATCATCAATAGGAACCGATTCTTCTGGTTCATCTTCTCTTAGTTCATAGACAAAATCATCTAAAGTATGAGTCATAGGTTCTACTTCACTTAGATTAGGTATTTCTAGAACTGATTGGATACTCTTATCAATGCTATCAAATTCAAGAGTTATCATATCTTTTTCTTCATCCGTTAAGCCAATAAGTAATTTATCCGCATAACTATCAATCATTTCTTTCGTAAATTTATTCATTTTTCTTCTCCTCTCTTACTCTGATACCGAGTTCTTTTAATTGTGTTTCAGTAAGACTACTTGGGGAACCCATTAAGTTATCCATACCAGTCGTACTTGTTGGAAATGCTTGGACTTCTCTTAAGTTTGGTTCATCTAAAAGAAGCATTAGTATTCGGTCAATTCCCGGAGCCATTCCTCCATGAGGAGGACAACCATATTGGAAAGCCGTATAAATAGAATTAAATTTTTCTTTGACTTCTTCTTTAGTATAACCAACAATTTCAAAGCCTTTAACTAAACTATCTAAATCGTGGTTTCTTATTGCCCCAGAAGCCATTTCAAAACCATTACAAACAAAATCATATTGATAAGCTAAGATATCTAAAACATCTTTCTGTTCATAATCTTTAATACCATGATGAGGAAGACTAAATGGATTATGACAAAAATCAATTTTTTTCTTTTCCTCGTCATATTCAAACATTGGAAAATCTTTAACAATACAAAGTTCTAATTTATTTTTATCAATTAAATTACATTTTTCACCAAGATAAATTCGAATTAAACTAGCGTATTTTAAAGCTAATTTAAGGTTTCGATTGGCAATGAAAAATAACACAGAATTAGGTTTCATTTGACACTCAGAAATCAAATTTTTTCGTTCTTCTTCACTTAAAAATTTGTCAATTGGACCTTTTAAGGTATTATCATTCGTTAAAGTAAGATAACCAATACCAGGCATACCAATAGAGCTTGCATAATCTACAATTTCATTAAACCAACTATTTGATTTATCCCCAATATCAGAAACTAAAATAGCCTTAATATAACTTTTTTGAAAAGGTTTAAAAGTCGTATCTTTTAAAATATTGGTAATATCTTTAATAAGTAAAGGATTTCTTAAATCAGGTTTATCTGTTCCATAATTATCCATAGCTTCTTTATAAGTTAGGCGTCTAAAAGGTTTAGGACTTACTTCTTTTTCGGAAAACTTTGTAAAGACATCATAGAAAACATCTTCTCCTAAAGAAAGAACATCTTCTTCGGTAACATAACTCATTTCCATATCCAGTTGATAAAATTCTAGCGTTCGATCACGTCTTGCATCTTCATCTCGAAAACAAGGCGCAATTTGAAAATATTTGGAAATGCCACCAACCATTAAAAGTTCTTTATATATCTGAGGGGCTTGAGGTAAGGCATAAAATTTACCTTTAAAGTTTCTTGATGGAACTACAAAGTCTCTAGCTCCTTCTGGACTAGAAGCCGTTAAAATAGGCGTTTGAACTTCTGTAAAGCCCAAATCATACATTTTGTTACGTAGAAAATGTAAGACATCACTACGTAATTTAAAAGTCTTTTGTACTTCTTTGTTACGTAAATCTAAATAACGATATTTTAATCTCGTATCTTCACTTACTTTTTTACTTGTTCTAATATCAAATGGTAAAACACTTAAAGAACGACTTAAAACTTCTAAAGAAGAAACAAGAAGTTCTATTTCCCCAGTTTTTAGTTTAGGGTTATAAGTTTCTTCACTACGATGGCGAATAACACCGCTTACTTTAATAACACTTTCTTTACTTAGATGAGCAAACATCGCATCATCATTAGAAACAATTTGTAATGTATCTGTGGTATCACGAAGATCTAAGAATAAAACACCGCCATGATCACGAATATTTTCAATCCAACCACTCACTGTAATCGTCTTACCAATATCTTCTTTAGTTAGGTCTTTGATTTCCCAATCACGATAAATATTTTCTTTCATAAACATCCTTTCTAGAATTCACAAGAACCTGGAACTCTTGGGTAAGCGATAACATCACGAATATTATCAACCCCTGTTAGATAAATTAAAAGTCTTTCAAAGCCCATACCAAAACCAGAATGAACTACTGTACCGTATTTACGTAAATCGGTATACCACTTTAACTCTTCTGTATTCATATGAAGTTCTTCCATACGTTTTAAGAGTTTGTCATAATCTTCTTCTCTTTGGCTACCCCCCATAAGTTCACCGGATAAAGGAACTTCTAAATCTACAGCACGAACGGTTTTACCATCTTCATTTTGTTTCATATAAAAGGCTTTAATATCTTTAGGCCAATCGGTGATGAAAACAGGACCATGGAAATATTCGGTAATAAAGGTTTCATGTTCTTTATGAATATCCTCCCCATATTCTGGCTCAAATTCCCATTTTTGATGAGCATTTTTTAAAATAGTAATAACCTCTTCATGAGTAACACGGGTAAAAGTACTTTTAGTTAATGTTTCTAGTTTGTTAATTAAGCCATTAGAAACGAATTTATCTAAGAAAGCTAATTCATCTTTGCCATGCTCTAAAACATATGAAACAACATGTTTTAACATATCTTCTTCAATGTCCATTAACTCATCTAAATCGCAGAAAGCAATTTCTGGTTCTACCATCCAAAATTCTGCCGCATGTGTTTTGGTATTAGAGTTTTCTGCTCTAAAAGTAGGGCCAAAGGTGTAAACCTTGGAAAAAGCAGTGGCAAAAGTTTCAGCTTCTAGTTGGCCTGATACTGTTAAAGAAGTTTGCTTACCAAAGAAATCTTTTTTATAATCTACTTCGCCTTTTATTTTATCTAAAGGTATTGTTGTTACTTGAAACATTTCACCAGCTCCTTCACAGTCTGAAGCTGTAATTAAAGGGGCATTAAAGTAAATATAACCTCTTGTCTGAAAGTATTCATGAATGGCAAAGGCTGCTAAAGAACGAATACGAAAGACTGCTTGGAATAAATTCGCTCTTGGTCTTAAATGAGCAATACTTCTTAAAAATTCTTTACTATGTTTTTTAGGCTGTAAAGGATAATCTTTCGCACATTCTCCAAGTAAAGTGATTTTAGTAGCTTTTAATTCAATACTTTGGGTTCCTTCTCCTTTTTTTAAGATACCTTCTACTTCAATAGAAGAACCAAAGTTAATCGTATCTACTTCTTTAAAATTTGGTAAAGTCGTATCATAGACAACTTGAAGTTTTTTAATAGAAGTGCCATCTGCTAAATCAATAAAGCCAAAATTAGAGCCATGACGATGATTACGAATCCAACCACTCACCTTTATTTCTTTATCTATTAATTTTTCTTCATCTTTATAAATATCCATTAAATACATTTTTCTTCATTCCTTTCTTTAAACAAAAAAACCTAAGTAATTCATAAGGACGACTTAAAAAGCCGCGGTGCCACCTTATTTTACCTAGGTACTCTCAAAAATAGTTTTATCGGTTCAACCGTCTTAAGGATATAAAGAGTTGTTTTTCAAAAAGTATTATAAAAGCATTTTCACCTATTAGCTCTCTCTTTGTTATAAATATTCTTTTTTACTCGTCTCTTTCTTAAAAAGATCTTCTTTATTTTAACCCTTTTTATAAGAAATCGTCAACATTTTTTAAAGAAATGTTTCATAATATTTTTTACTTCTTAAAAATTATTCATTAGTTATGTTATTTTGCTCTTAAAGTTAATAATTCTTTTTCTTTATTATTTTTCACATCTTCAAGATTTTTTTTCAATTGTTGTAAGTCTTCTACAGAATAGCAATTTACGTTGTCTAATGATAAAATGCTTACTTCTGGATACAATCTAAGAAAAACTTTGGTAAATTCCTTATTGCTTAAAATGTTCTTAATCTCTTGATAGATTTCATGCCGTTTTAAATTTTCATATTGTCTTAAATCATCATGAAGTTCTAAAAAACGTCCTGAATTTATAAGGCTAGTACATAGAATCCCCATAGAAATAAGAATAGAAGCATAAAATCTAATGTCATCCATACCGTTTGTAGCATTTACACCTGTATAAAAAGATGCCATAAAACTTGTAATTGCTAAAAAAGCTTTACTATTCTTAGCCTTTTTTAAGTGATTAATAATTTCATTGACAGATAATTCACCTGTTACAAAGCTTTCTGATTGTAATTTCTGTATTTCTGGTAGATAACTTAAATATCTTTCATATTGATTCATTTCTTTAATCCCACTTATTTTTAAAGATTTTATCAAAAGTTACCACTAAGTGAGTTATACTCTACCACATTACCCATCAGAATGCAAATTTTATTTTCTAATCATTGCCGCATCATTTTATTACGATATTCTTCTTGTAAATAAGAATTAGAAAGATGAGTGTATATTTCTGTTGTTCCCAAGTTTTCATGTCCTAATAATTCCTGAACTGTCTTAATATCGGCTCCATTGGCAAGTAGATGAGTTGCAAAAGTATGCCTTAAAGTATGAGGCGATAAATGATGGTTGATTCCGGAAGAAAGAGCTTTTTTTTCAATCATTTTAAAAATACTACTACGACTTAGTTTTCCTCCTCTTTGATTAACTAATAAATAATCATGGTTTTCTTTTTTTAGTAATGATGGTCGTATCGAAAGATATTTATCTAAAGCATCCTGAGCAAATTCACCATAATAAACAGTCCTGCCTTTTTGACCTTTACCTGTAACGGTGATTCTTCTATCTGATTTATATATATCTCCTATTTTAATATCTGATAATTCACTTACCCGAAGTCCTGTAGAATAAAGAAGTTCTAAAACAAGATAGCACTCTATATCCCATGATGTGTCAAGTTTATCAAAATGTAAAAGTTTCTCAGTTTCTTCATAGTTTAAGGTATTAGGTAAAGGTTTATTTAGTTTAGGATTATGAATTTTTTCAAAAACATTATTTTCTACTACACCTTTTTGTTCTAAATAACTGTAAAAACTACGAAGAGCACTTAAGTGTCTAGCAATACTTTTGTTTTTGAATTTTTCTTGATCTAACAATTTTAAATATGTTCGTACATCTTCTTTTGTTAAAGATAAATATGACAAGTTATGTTCCTTTAAAAATAAGGCAAATTCATCTAAATCTGTTTGATAAGCTAACACCGTATTAGAAGAAACCATCTTCACATCTGTCAAGTATTGTAAAAATTCTTCGACTTTATTTTTCATTTATATCACGTTTTAATTCTAGCATCTTTATTGTCAAATGGAAAGGTATTTGCTATAATTTTCTTAGGTGATGAAAAGATGATGACAACTTTACAAATAATAGTTAACAAAACATTGACGTTCGTTTGTAAATTATTTCATAAAAATGGCAGTCAATTTCCGGGAGCTATTAGTTACAATATGAATCAACATGTCCTAGAAAAGATTAAATATCCTAAATATGTGATTGGTGTAACAGGTTCTAGTGGTAAGGGGACTACAACCCAAATGATTTATCATATTTTAACAGATGCTGGTTTAGATGTTAGTTATAACGCTTCTGGAAGTAACGGTATTCGGGGAATTACTACCTTAGTTTTAAATAACTGTACCCTAACTGGTAAGTTTAAACATGATGTTTTACTTTTAGAACTTGATGAAAGACACTTGCATTTAGCTTTTGGTAAAAATAAAATGACCCATCTTGTAGTAACTAATATTACTCGTGATCAACCTGCTAGAAACGGTTCTCCAGATCTTATTTATGATGCTATTTTTAATGCCATAGATGAACAAACAACGCTTATTTTAAACGCAGATGACCCAGGTCTTATGAAAGAAAAAATTAATTTTAAGGGGAAAATAGTTACTTATGGTATTAATAAGACAAAAGATTCTTATTCTAAAAAAGAAAACTTTTCAGTAGATAATGCTTACTGTCCAAAATGTCATAAAAAACTTGTTTATTATTATTATCATTATGGTCATATTGGTTCTTATTATTGCCAAAACTGTGATTTTAAAAGAGGAACTCCTGATTATACGGCAACTAAAGTTGATTTAAAAAATAAAACTATGTTAATTAATAATAATGAGGTTTGCCTAAATAAAAATTTCCTTTTTACAGCCTATGCTACCTTAGCGGCCTATGCTCTTACAAATACCATAGGTATTAAAGAAAAACAAATTTTATATGCTTTAAATGACGACATGATTGAATCTAAAAGAGGACATGAATATATGATTGATAATCGACATGTTTTAATGCTTGAGAGTAAAAACGAAAATGCTTTGAGTTATTATCAGTCTTTACGATATATTGTGAATGAAGATGGTCAAAAAAGTGTTATTTTAGGTTTTGATAATGTTTCAAGAAGATATAAATTTAACGATTTAAGTTGGCTTTGGGATGTTGATTTTGAACTTCTAAATGACGATAGTATTGAAAAAATATTTTTAATTGGCCGGTTTAAATGGGATGTTTTAGTAAGACTTAAATATGCAAAGATTAAAGCTAAAAAAATCGTTCTTATTGATGATTTAAACAATTTAATTGATACAGTAAAAAAAGAATCAATTGGTGATATTTATACAATGGTATGCTTTGATATGACAGAAATCATCAAAAAGAAAATAAAGGAGTACAATAATGGAAACAATTAAAATAGCACATTTATATTATGATCTTATGAATTTATATGGTGAACATGGCAATGTAAGATGTTTAACTCATCATTTGGAAAGCCATGATGTCCGTGTCATTGTTCACAATTTAAGTATTGATGATAAAATCAAATTTGATGATTATGATATTTTTTATATAGGAAGTGGTTCTAAAGAATCTTTTCTTCTTTCTTTAAATGATTTAATGAAAAGAAAAGAAGATATAATTAAGGCTTATAATAAAAATAAATTTTTCTTTGTGACCGGTAATGCCTTAGATTTCTTTGGTGAAAGTTTCACAACCGTAGATGATGTCAAATATGAAACATTAGGCTTATTTAAATATCAAAGTTATGAAACAGATTTCCGTATTGTTGGTGAACAAGTATTTGAAATGAAAGATTTAAAAGATGAGGTTATTGGTTTTGAAAATAGAAATTCTGTTTTAAAAAATGTGCATGAAAAAAATTTATTTACGATTAAATCTGGAACAGGTTATGCTCCTAATGAAACAAAAGATGGTATTTTAAAGAAACATTTTTATGGCACTTATCTTCTAGGTCCTTTATTTATTCGTAATCCTTATTTTACAGAAAAAATAATCAAGGAAATATTAAAACACCGAAAATTAGAATACAAACCTTTTGAAGATGAAATTGAAATTACTGCTTACCATGAATATCAAAAAAATTTATTAAACGAAAAAGAAGACGAATAAGTCTTCTTTTCTACTACTTCAGAGAACATAAAACACGAATACGATAAACTGCCATAGCCTTTAAAACAAAGGTTATAAACAGCATCAAGGAGAATAATTTTCTCCTCAAGAAAGATACTATCATAATAAAATATATCTGTCAAAGACAATGTCTAATTTTTATTTTGAATCTAAAGAATCAACTGAACAAGTAAATTCACTATTTTGATAAGTGATTTCAACATATGTTTTAGAAGAAATCTTCTCGTGTTTTCTAGGGTCTATTAAATCGTCATCACTAATAAGACCTTGTTCTAATAAGACTGTTACAGCCACATCACATTTGCCCCTAGTAATACACGTACTTCGAAGTGTTTTGCCGGCATTTAAATGAATATAACTACAAGCAGCCTTCGAAAGAGTTGCTTTAAAAAGATCATATTGTTTATCTTGTTCCTTATTTAAAATACCACTCATATTGGAGACAATAACCATACCCAAGACACCTAAAAGAGCAATAGTAATAACTAGTTCCACCAATGTAAATCCTTTTTTATTCATCTAAGTTCACCTATTTTCTGTCCACATTTTACCACAGCCTCTTCACCATTTAAAGATTTTTCTAGTAACTTTACAGGTTCCTTTAAAGTGTCTTTCATAAAACATAGAATCACCGTAGAACCACCAAAGAAAAACATCCCCTTTTCTTCTCCTCTTTTAAACTCTTTTTGATAATGATTAGCAATTTTTCCTACACCTAAAGCACCAACCTCGATATATAACACATCTTTAAAATTTTTAGTTTCAAGAAAAGAATATTCTCTTGTATTTTCTAAATAAACATGCATTTTCTTTAAAGCAACATCTCGAACAGTATGAAATGCGCCTTTTATTTTTTTGGAAAATAAAAGTTTGCCGTCATCAAAATAATGATATCGATGATAATGTGTTGGGATAAGACGAAAAACATATAATAAACCATCATTATATTCTTTAGCTAAACCATGATTTAAAATTAAATCTTCTAAAGAATAAGTTAGCCCTTTGATGTTAAATTTACTTTGAAAATTTATACGATAGGCACTTAAATAGGCGTCACACGGTGAACAAAAATCACCTGAATGATTAGAAAAAACTATTTTCTTTTTTTCTCTCGTAAAAAAATCATTAAAACTCGTATACTCTTTTTTCTTATAAGGCTTCATATCCATTTGGTTTTTTTTTATAAAACCTGGAATTATTTTTTTAGATAGTTTAGAATCATAAAACTTTCCCATTAAAGTAGTTAAACCTTTTGAAGTAATTAATGGTAGCAATTTTTGACCTAAATTATTTTCATAAAGAAAAGATAAAAATTGGTTGTTCTGATATTCTTTTACATACAAAAGTGTAGCAGAGCTCCAAGAAGAATTATCCCGTAAATCACGCATATGATTTCACCCTTTCCTTTTAAATGAGGAACTTTAAGTTTTGATATTTGCATTATGGCAACAATAATCATACTTGCTATATAAATATAAGCAAAAACGTCTGTGAAATTATGAAAAAGTAAATAAACAGTAGGAAAAATAAGCGCGGCAGGTGTCACAGGAAGACCTGTATAATACTTTCTTGCCGTTGTTTCTTTTGTTCTTCTAATTTCTTCATCAACATTAAACCAGGCAAGACGTGAAATGGCAGTTAAAAGATAAATTAAGCATAAAACTTGAAGCCACATGTTATCTTTAGCAATCGCAAGGCCAATAAATAAAGGCGCCGCCCCAAAGCAAATAACATCTGATAAAGAGTCTAATTGAACACCATATCTTTTAGCAAAATCAGAACGATTCTTTTTAGTCCTTGCAATCGTGCCATCTAAAGAATCGAAAAGTCCAGAGGCCATCAAGCATAATAAACTATATAAAAGAGAACCGGACATAGAAAAATATATACTTAATATGCCACATAAAGTTCCTAAAAACGTAAATAACGTTGTATAATCAAAAATTCCTATCATAAATCTACTACTCTCTTTCTTTTAATGGAATGAAATATTAAATAAACTATTGCACAAAAAATAACAAATAAATAAAAGCTTAATGTTCTCAGTAAAATCATCGCGGAAGTGGCAAGTAACGGTCCATAAACGGCTTCATTAACGGCTAATAAAAGATTTTCACTAACGACAACTCCCCCAGGGAAAGGAACAAAATCACTGGCAAGCGTAATTCCTATTTGAACGGTAATTAAGTAAAAGATACTATAATCATGAAGTCCAAATGCTAAATAAATAATGTAACTAACACCAAGCAAAGAAAGTCTTTGAAGAATCATATAAAATAAACCTTCTAATAAAATAAGTGGTTTCTTTTTGGTAAGTTCAGCACAAGTTGCATAATCTTTCAAAGCTTTCTGAAATTCTTCTTTTTTCTTTTTTTCGTCTTTAACTAAATGAAGCTTACTTCCTAAATGAATTAATCTTAACATAAATTTAGGAAAAATTTTATGACTATATACCATAAGTAAGAAAAGAAAAATAACCAAAATGGTCGTTACCAATCCTAATATTACTAAAATCGTAAAGACTTTATTAATTGAAAACAAAGAATGAAAGTAAAACGGAAACAAAATGAAAGCTAATAATATTAAGGCAATTTTATAAAGGATAGTATTAAGAAGAATGATAATACTATTAATTCGATAAGGAATATTATCTTTATTCATTTCATACATTTCAACAGGTTGTCCTCCCATACTACTAGGAGTGATGGCCGAGAAATAATTTTCTGTACAAACATAGCCTAAAGAAGCTAATAAAGTTGTTTTTTTACCAAAATGAAATAACATTCTTTTTAAGAAAAATGCTCCCCAAAAAGCATAAAAAAACATCAAGATAACGCCCCATAATAAAGTGGATACATGGCAATTTTGTAAAGAAAATTTTAAAGCTTCTAAAGAATAATCTTTTAAAATAAAATAATAAGTGGCAAAAATAAGCAAGAAGAAAAACAATATAAATAAAATATATCTCTTTTTAGACTTCACTTTTATCACCATCATAATAGTAGCATAGAAAAGAAGAAAAAGCCAGATTTTAACCTGACTTTCTTTTTATTTCTCTAATAAACTTAATTTTAGTTTCTCAGCCTCTAATTTTTCTTGTTCTTCTTTAACAAGTTTTTCTGGAGCTTTTTTAACAAAGTTTTCATTGGCTAATAATTTTTCTCTTTTTTCAATACTAGCTTTTAAGAAAGATATTTCTTTTTCTTTTTTTTCAATATCTTCTTTGCTTTCTTCTTTTTCATCACATAAGGTCATATTATAGTTTTTATAAACAACTTCATATTTATTTTCACTTTGGCTTTCAGAGGCTATATGATCTGTTATTTTTAACATTTGCATAATAAATGTATAATCTTCTTTATTATTTAATAAAACGTGATATTCTTTACCAATATTATGTTCTGCTTTCATATTTCTAAATAAACGAATGAATTCCATTTCATCTTCAACTTCTAAAGAAACATCTTTAAACACTTCTTTTTTGTCATATTTTGGATAATCACTTAACATGATTGTATCTTTTGTTTCTAAAACTTTTTGATAAATTTCTTCTGTTACAAAAGGCATGAATGGATGAAGCATTTTTAAAATACCTACTAAAACTTTACGTAAAACAAGTTTTGTTGTGTTTTCGCTCATATGAAATTTGGCCATTTCTATATATTTATCACAGAAATCTTCCCAAATAAAACGATATAAAATAGTACCAACGTTTTGGAATTCAAATTTATCCATATATTTTGTTACAGCTTTCACGGTTTCATTATATTTTGTTAAAATCCATTTATCTTCTTTATTTAAAGTAAGTTCTTCCGTTTCATCTAAACCATCTAAATTCATCATGACAAAACGAGAAGCATTCCAGATTTTATTAATGAAATTCCAAGTACTTTTTACTTTTTCTTCATCATATCTTAAATCGGTTCCGCCGGCAGTAGAAGTAGTTAAATAGTATCTTAAAGCGTCAGCTCCATAAGAATCAATAACATCCATAGGATCTACCCCGTTACCGAGGCTTTTACTCATTTTTCTTCCTTGTTTATCACGAATTAAGCCGTGAATATAGCAATATTCAAAAGGACGTGTGTTTGTGAAATGAAGGCCTTGAAAAGTCATTCTATTAACCCAGAAAGGAATAATGTCATAACCAGTTACTAAAACATTCGTTGGATAATACTTAGAAAGTAAATCTGTATTTAAAGGCCAACCAAGGGTTGAAAAAGGCCATAAAGCACTGGAAAACCAAGTGTCTAAAACATCTTCATCTTGAACCCAGCCTTCTTCTTTAGGAGCTTCCATACCAACGTAAACATTGCCATCTTTATACCATGCTGGTATTTGATGTCCCCACCAAAGTTGTCTTGAAATACACCAGTCATACGTAATTTCCATCCAGTGATTCATTATTTTTTCATAACGTGCTGGTAAAAATTTAACTTTCGTTTCTTTATTTTTTTGATTTTCCAAAACGGCATCCGCAAGAGGTCTCATCTTAACAAACCATTGTTTAGAAACAATAGGCTCAACCATAGCATCGGTTCTTTCAGAATGCCCAACACTATGAACGATAGGTTCCACTTTAAGTAAGTAACCTTTTTCTTTTAATTCTTCTAATAATTTTTCTCGACATACAAAACGGTCCATGCCAGCATAAGAAAGGCAATTTTCGTTCATGGTACCGTCTAAGTTTAAAATATCAATGCCTTCTAAGTTATGTCTTTTACCTACTTCGTAGTCATTTGGATCACTTTTAGGGGTTATTTTAACACAACCCGTACCTTTTTCCATATCAGCGTGTTCATCGGCAATAATAGGTATTTCTCTATTAACAAGTGGTAAAATAACGGTTTTGCCAATGTATTTTTGATATCTTTTATCGTCTTTGTTAACCGCGACTGCCATATCCCCAAACATTGTTTCAGGACGAGTTGTTGCCACGTCTAAATATTCATCTGTTCCTTTAATAGGGTATTTTAAATGATAAAAATTACCTGGTACATCTTTATAAATAACTTCTTCATTTGATAAAGCCGTTTTAGCAACAGGATCCCAATTAATCATTCTTTCCCCACGATATATAAGACCTTCGTTATATAAATCAACAAATACTTTACGAACTGCTTTAGATAGGCCGTCATCTAAGGTAAATCTTTCTTTCGAATAATCCACACTTAAACCAAGTTTAGCCCATTGACGATGAATGTTAGAAGCATATTCATCTTTCCATTTCCAAGCTTCTTTTAACCAATCTTCCCTTTTCATACTACGAGGGTCAATTTCTTCATCACGAAGTTTTTTATCAACCTTTGCTTGAGTAGCAATACCGGCATGATCCATTCCAGGAACCCATAGAGCATCAAAGCCTTGCATTCTCTTATAACGAATCATAATATCTTGAATAGATGTATTCCAAGCATGTCCAAGATGTAATTTTCCTGTTACATTTGGAGGTGGAATAACAATGCAAAAGGGTTTACCATCGTTTTTACCACTTTCAAAATAACCATTTTCTTTCCAAATGTTATACTTTCCCTCTTCTACTTCTAAATGATTATATTTTTTATCGATTAAATCCATTTTGCTTCTCCCCCATTGTTTTTGTATAAATATCTAAAAGTATATTCATATTTATATCCCGTAATTTATTAGAGGCGGCATCATATTTTACAAGATGAAATCTTTTGCTATTTTGCTTTTCTTCGGCCTCTTCACCAAAATTTTCAATAAAATAAATAATTTGTTTAGGAGAAATAACATCTGGAAAAAATGCAACCAAATCGTTAACATCATCCATAATGGCTAATATTTGATAAAATTTAGCAGCATTAAGACAATTGTCATACATACTTTTAGCAGCGGGTGTTTCTCGATAATTGGTGTCTATATAACGATATATTAACGATGCAGCCACTGTATCATGCCTGATCTTATCTGATTCAGGAACATCTGAAAATACCTCTCCTATTTTCGTAACTAATAAAACTTCTCTCATAAAATTAAATCCTTTCTAAATAAAAAAGATGGTGCCCCAAAGGAGTCAGATTTTGACGGTACCATCCTTATTTTTTCTTTTTCTTGATAAAGGAGACATCTCCTATATGCATTCGTTAACAACCTTCTAAAATGATTTTTGTTTATTTGCACCAACCATAAACTCTCTTTAAAAAATCGATTTTATACTCCTTTAACTTCCTCGCATTTCCTAAATATCATACCAGCATATCGCTTAAAAATCAAGATAGTTTAATAGTTTGTCTTAAACTATTACCAACATATACTTTTAGATTTGTTTCTTCTAAAACTGTTTTACCTTCATTGCCTGCTAACGAGAAAGTATCGCTAATCACTTTTTTATTCATTAAATCATAAACATAAAAGGTATCTTCATTTGTCGTACAGTTTAAATATTTACCGGTAAAGGATAATTTTTTAAAATGAATATCTAATTTTTCATCATTATTATAATCAATCAAAACATTATCATTATTAAGGGTTTCAATGATAATAACATCGCCATTAAAAGCTACGATAGGTTCAGTAATATTTGCTGTTAAAGTGGCATCATTAGTATCGATAATATTCCAATTGCCATCTTTTAAAGCAATGTAATAATCAGAATTTAATAAATCTGTACTTTCTTCATAGGAAAGACCAAGGAAACTATATTTATCAGTAAAAGGAATAAGCATATGGGGCATATTTAAAAAACTCATTACACCATAATTGCCATCCATATCGGCTAAAATAATATTATCATTAGTTAGTCCTTGGCCATAGTCTTTTACTTCTTTATAGGTTGTTGTTTTATAGGCTGATTTTGTTTTTATATCATATAAGAAAGTTATTCCATCATCGGTGATAAAAGCATATCTATCTTGAATAACTTTAACGTAATCTGTAGAATTAATAAAAGTCTTTTTATATGTGCCATCTGTCACGGTATTTTTAGCAATATCACAATCATCAGAAGTACATTCATAATTACCAATCAACTCGCCATCTTCCGTATAAAACCATAACTTATTATCAAAAAATTTTTCTTTATTCGTGTTTGGTTTTTCATTATTGATGACGATTTGCTTTTTAGAATGGTGTAAAAACATTCCATATCCCCCTAAAAAGGAAGAGAGGACGAGTAAAATAACAATGGTAATACCAGCACTTTTAGTTATTCTCTTGTCCATCAGTCGTCTCTTCTTTCTCACTTACATAACTGCCATCTAATAAGAATTTTAAAGGAGCATTATAAGTATTATTGGTATTACCAATTTCGACATAAATATACTTACTATCAAAGGTAATTTTAAAGGAGTTGACATTGCTACCATAATAACGATCTGTTAAAAGTTTAAGACCATTTTCCCCTTTTTCATCCCCATTTACTTCATAAATGTATTCTTTATTTGGTTCATCGTAACGATATAAATGAACACGATGATTAATAACTGCAGCATAAAAATCGTCATAAAGTTCTGCATAATTATATGCGGTACTACTTATTTCTTTATCAAATGAATGAACAAAGAACATGTTATCTTTAAAAGTTTTCAAATAATTTTTGTAATAGTCAACAATTGGAGAAGCTTTATCTTCAGTTTGTTTAGAACCATTTTTATCATATAAAGAATATTTATTATTTTCTGTCACCACAAAGTAATCACCTAAGCGTTTAATCTCGGATTTATTAAATTGAATAACAGAACTTACGCCATCACTCGTTATTTTATTAACGCCGTATTTACCGCTAGCTTTTGAAACAGCAATAAAGTATAAATTAGAAGGAGTAATAAAAGTTACATCTTCACCACCTGTATAAGAAGAAGTGTCCACACTAGAAAATTCACTAATAGGTTTCGTTGTATTACTTAAATCAACTAAATAAATGCTAGAGCCATCTTTAATAAAGGCATATTTTTTACCGATAATTGGAATGTAACCTTCTTTGACATCTCCCGTTTCTTTCACATTACCATTTGTTTCTCTGTAGACAGAATCACTAGCTATAGTACAATTGCTAAGTTTTTGGGTATTATTTTCAATCGTATTTTGATTGTTGCAACGGTAAGAACCTAGAAGTTCTTTTTTACTGCTATCGCCATAAATATACAAAGAGCCATCAAAATAATTTAAGAACGCTAAATTTTTAGATAATCTTCCCTCTTTTAAATTAACATTATAATTTGTTTTCTCATCATTATCATAAACATTAACAAGAAGAATATCGTCTGTTAATTCATAATCAAATGATTTTTTAGTATTTACAAGTTTTAAATCATCATTATAAACTTCTGTTTTATTATAAACGTCACTTTTTAATTCGATGTCTTTCATGCTGTATGAATTGTCTTCATAATCTAAAACATATAACTTGTTTTGACGAACAGAAATCATGATATCTTTTAATAAAACAATATAGTCTTGATCATCATTTTTGCTTACTTCTTTAGCATTATAATCATAAACATGATATTTATTTTGACTATTTTTCGTTACCACGTATTTATCATTAGCATTCACAATGGTTTCATTGAAAGCCTTTGTTAAAGGTTTATTTTCCAAGTTGGATACATAAGAATTGTTATCTTTACGAACAGAAACAAGTTTTACTTCCTCTTGATTAGGAATAATGTGTAATTCATCATAAGTAGCCGGAATAACCGTTTTAGCTTCCTCATCAGTTAATTCTATTAAACCGTATTTGCTTTCCTCATTTTTTACAATGATATCATTCGTATATTGATAGCTTGTTAAGACATCATAGACAGTACTTACTGTTTTTTCATCTTTAAGATCATATAAAATATAACTTTTAACACTTTCATCTTTTGTATCTCGAATGAAAACAAAACGATCGTGATAAATAGAGGAACGAAGTTGTAAAGCTTCTTCTTTTTCATTTTCAAGTCTTGTGGTATCCATCACCGTATCTTGATTTAAGAAAGCCACTTCACATTGTTTTTCATCTTTATTAACACATTCATATTTACCAAGTTCTTTACCATCTTTATCAAGCAAAATAAGTGTTCCATTCTCGTAACGATAATTATCTTTTTCTAAAATAACATCAGGATTGCTTAAGGAAGAAGAATTGTCTTTTTTTAAAACAAAGAAAACAATAACTCCTACAATTAATAAGACGACTAAAACAGCAACAATAGAAAAGATGATTTTCTTTTTTTTATCAAGAGACTTCCACCAATCCTTTAACTTATCTAAAGGTTTCTTTTTCTTAGGTGGTTCTTCTTTTTTCATTTCCTCTTTTGTTTCCACTTCTGTTTTAAAAATCAAATCCGAATCTTTCATATGTTCATCAAATTCACTTTGATATTCATTGGCAATATTTTCTAATGATTCTAAGGCTAAATCACTTAAGGTATTAAGTTCTTTAGTATCTTCTTTTTTAGTTAAATTATCCGTTTCATTATTCATATTTTGAACCTCTTTCTATTTTTAACTTTTTAAGAGTGTTGTTTATGTTGTTTTTGTTTGTAATCATCTACTACTCTTACTCTCTTCTACTATAAAAGAATATCACATTTTTTTTCGAAAGTATAGATTAAAAAAATAAAGATATTTATAGGAGGTTATTTTAAAGTATTAAAAAAACTGCCATTGAAAAATTTCTTTGACAGCATAAAAATTAGAATTCTTATCTTTTAATTTTTCTTGATCATCTTTTGATACAATAAATATATTATTATTTTTAGAAAGTTCACTTTGAATAAATTCACATATAAGAGAATACATCTCCAAATTAGCTAATTCAGGAGAAGATACCACTGGTTTTTTAGATACTTGACTCCAAAATAAATAATTTTCAAATGAGTGTAGATGATCGGTACTTATTTGAACAAAATCTGAATATGGTCAAGATAGCGTCTCTCGTTAAGTTTGGTATACCAATTTGGTGGGGCATCTACCGTACTCTTTACTCGATCATCATATACACTAATTCCGCCAATATTAGCAGGAGTAGCACATCGAATAAATATCGTTTCGTAATTATCACAAAATTTTTTTAGTTTGTCTACTTGGTTAATCCATGGATGAGAATCACAAATTAAAAGAGGTACATTGCCAAGCAAGTAAAATGTTAGGATGTCTTCCTCAGTCAAGTTGCCTTCATTGGGAGTTCTTAAATTTTTCTCCAGTTCTTCTTCAAATAACCATTTTTTTTAATTACCCTTCTTTCTTCTTTTTCATTTCAAATTGGCTGTACTCTAACACAAAATCTAGGTAATTACAACTTTATTTAAAATCTAACTTGAAATAAAAAGTCTAAAAACCATGAGAATTTATCATAGAAAAAGAAAACTAAACACAAAGCACTAATTAAAAATGGGCCATATGGAAGTTCTTTAGTATGAGAAGAATATAAAGTAAACGTGGCATACGGTAAAGCCAAAAAAGTAGATAAAATAAGAGCCATTAAACCGTGAGGAAGACCTAAAATAAGTCCGAATAGAAATGAAAGTTTGATATCTCCTCCTCCTAAAGCTTCTCTTTTAAATAAAAATTTACCTAAAAGTCCGATAAAAAACATAAAGAAAAATAAAATAACGCCAGCAAGGATTCTTGAAAGAGCAAAAGAAAGACCATAAAAGAACCATTGTAATAGAAAAATACCAAGCGCACTAACAATTAAAGGAGAATCTAAAATTATCATATATTTAATATCGGTCAAAAAGATCAAATCAAATAAAGAAAAGAGAAAAAGAGATATTAAAAAATAATAAGAAAAGCCATAATAAAAGTAAGATAAAGAAAAAGATAGTCCTAGAAATATTTCAGTAATTAGCATTGTTTTAGGAAGTTTATGATGACAAGAAGAACATTTTCCTTTTAAAAATAAATAAGAAAAAATTGGCACTAACTCATAAAAAGCTAAAGGATGATTACAATAGTCACAATGACTTCTTGGTTTAACAATGGATTTACCAAGGGGTAGTCTTTCTGCCATCACTCCATAAAAGGAAGCTAAAACGCTTCCTAAAATAAAACACATTATACCATTAAATACATTCATAACATCACCTATTCTAGTTGTCCATATAAATCGAACATTGGCACCATAACAGCCATTAAAATCACACCAACAATTACAGCTAATAAACAAATAGTAATCGGTTCGATAAATGATTTCAAGCTATTAACCATAGAACGATGCATTTCTTGATAGTAACTACTTACTTTGCTCATCATCTCAGCTAACTGACCTGTTGATTCACCTGTTTCAATCATAAAGTAAGCAACATCTGGTACCGCCCAATGATCTTTAAAAGCTAAACTTATTTTATCACCTTTGACAATATTGTCGATGGTATTATACATAATTTCTTTATAAATCTCATTATTTGTTATTTTACTTAAAATATCAATACTATCCGTAATAAAAACATTATTTTTTAAAAGAGAAGCAAACGTTTTAGAAAAGATAGTCATTTCATTATAAATAATAACTTTGCCAATGATTGGTATTTTCATAGCAAAAGTCTGCAATGATTTACGAAAAGCCTTAATTTTTTGATAAAGTAAAACTAAAATAAGTATAATAACTGAAATCATTAAAATGAGAGTTAAAGCATTAGCTTGTAAAAAATTACTAATATTTAAAATAAGAACGGTAAAGCCATTTAAAGTAGCTCCTGCTTCCTCATAAATATTAACAAACTGAGGAACTACCCATACCATAATAAAAGTAATAACTGCTAAAGCAAAAATCATAATAATAGTTGGATAAGTCAAAGCAGACACCATTTGTTTTCTAGTTTTTTCTATTTCTTCATAGTAATTAGCCATATCATCCAAGGTTTCTTCAAGTTCGCCAGTTGCTTCAGCGGCTTTTATCATATTAATTAAAAGAGCTGGAAACATATTTCCTTGTTTTTCTAGAGCACTTGAAAAAGATTCTCCCATGGTTAGCTCGTAAATGATAGATTGAAAAGCTCTTTTATAAGTAGCATTTTTATTCATTTGACGATTCAATATTCTAATAGAATCTGTTAGGGGAATACCACTTTTTAAATAAGTAGAAAGCTGTGTGAGCCAAAATAATAAATCTTTATTTTTTAAACGAACCGAAAAAAGACTTGATTTACCATAAATTAAATTAATAAGATCACTTGTTTCGATTTTATAAACATCATAACCATCTTGTACTAAGAAGGTATTAACATCTAGCTTAGAAAAACTGTTCATAATACCCGTTTCAATTTTACCTTCTCTATTTTTGGCAGTAAAACGGTATACTTGAGCTTCTTTACTTCTTATTTTACCTGTCGTTTCTAATTCATTTAAAAGTTTTAGTTTTTCTTTTTCGAGGCCCTCGATTTTCTTTTTCATAAAAGATGTGTTTTTTAATAGATCATTAATATCCATGTTTAAAACACTTTTTGGCTTTTCTTCTCTTTTTGCCTTTGTATTTGCATTAGAACTTGCACTTTTATTTACAGGAGCAACGGCTTCTGATACTTTTACACTGGCATGCTGCCATAAAAAGGTTGGCAAATCTTTAAAAACATAAACAATACCACGCCATAGACACTCAAAAATATAAATAATAACTTCCATCACAGATTTAAAAGACATAAATAAACCAATGCTCGGATATTTTAAAGGATTCGAATTCTCTTGCATACTATTCCCTCTATTCTCTTTTTAAGTATATCATATTTCTTCATAAGCAAACAACTTAATTTTTAAAAGAAAAGATTTTCACAATGAAAAAAAACCACTAAAAAAGTGGCTCTTCAAACATATGGTTTAAGAGTTTGTCATCATTTTAATTTGTCTTTTTTCTTCGTTAATTTTATTTTCAATAGCAATTCTTTGAAGCACAAAACACAATAAAATAATATTCATATTATAACTTCCTCCATAACTTAAAAATGGAAGTGGTACTCCAGTTAAAGGAATTAAAGCGAGTGACCCAGCTAAATTTATGACTAAATGAAGTAAGATATAAATAAAAGTTCCATAACAAATAATAAAATTACGGGTATTATCACAAGTTTTAGCGATTTTTAAAATGCGATATAAAATTAAAATATAACCAATTAAAACTAGAATGCCTACTAAAAGTCCTAATTCTTCTACTAGTATAGGAAAAATAAAATCAGTATGAGCTTCCGGCAAATATAAGTATTTTTGACTAGAATTGCCAAGTCCAACACCTAAAAGGCCACCATTATGATATGCAATAAGGCCATTGCAAACTTGATAACCCGTATCGTCCATATAACGGCTACATGGAGCCGCAAATTTAAGACGTGATAATTGAGAAGAATTAAAAATATCAGAACCACTGTAAAGAAGGATAATAGCAAATAAAATAGTCCCTATTCCTATATATTTTATAATATTTACTTTCTTTTTTTCAGGAAACGGTACTTTCAAAAAAGTGAAAAAGACAATTCCAGCAATAATTGCCGCTCCACCAAAATCTGGTTGTTTCGCTACTAAAATAAAAATAAAAAGAGCAATCACAATAGGAATAAAATTATACAAAAATGTTTTTTTTCTTTTTAAACTTTTTTCATAAAAAACCCCCATATATAAAATTAAAGCAGTTTTAGCAAACTCGGTTGGTTGTAAATTAAAAAAACCAAAATCAATCCAGCTTTGAGCTCCCCCAGCAATCGCACCATAACCAAAAACATAAAGCAGTAAGGCAACGACTATAATTAAATAAAGCGGTGCAAACCATTTATAATTACGTGTAGGATATTTTAAAACGAATAAAAATCCTAAAAAACAAGAAAACAAGACAAATATTACTTGTCGGATAAAAAAATAATAAGAGGAAACTTGATATCTTAATACTGCCGACACTGATGAGGCACTTAAAATCATCACAATTCCCAAAATCATATAAACTAACATTAGAAAAAAAAGAGGTCTATCTATTTTTTTCATCAAGGACTTCATAGTATCACCTTATCATAATCGTATCACAAAAATAAATAGATACAAAGTTATTTCAAAAAATAGTTGACATTTATTAAACAAAAAATAATATACATTTTATATCACTTTTTAAAAAGATGTATAAAATATAGTAGATAGATTAGGAGGTAATACTATGTATTATTATGGTAATAATGGTTACTATGGTGGTATGGGTGGCGGATATTCTCCATGTTATAACACAGGATATGCCGGATACACTTCTGGTTATGGTGCAGGCGCCGCTATTTGGATCGTTTTATTCATCTTACTTGTTATCATCATAGGAGCTGGCTGGAATTGGAATAACAATTCTAACAACTAAAGATAGATAAAAAGGTGACTCGTTTTGAGTTACCTTTTTTGATTCATTGCTAAATTAGCAATTTTTATAGCTCCATCTAAAGTATCACAAGAAGCAATAAAAAGATTTTTATGGCAAAAACGGAAGCCTAACACTCCTGTTAGTTTTTCTAATTCTTCTTGTTCTTTGCCTCCCCACTCTTCTTTTAAAGGACACCGAAGTTCAAAACTATTTTTTTCTTTGGGAATCGTATGAATAACGTATCCACCTCGGTTAGAAGGAAAAATAGCAAACCAAATATCTTCTGCTTTTTTGCTTTTACTATCTAAAACAGCTTTGCTATATGGAAGATACTCATTTAATAAAAGAAGATGGTTACCACTCTTTTCGATTTTCTCTTCCACCATATCTTTAGCTTTTAAATAATCTAAAGTTCTTTTTTCAATTCTATCAAAAATCACTTTAAAGATTTGATAAGCTTCATAAAAAGCTTCATTATAACTTTTTTCTTCACACCATGTAGGATTTAAATATTCCACTACTTCTGATAAAGAAGATACTTTATAATCATTAGGATTTGAAAGAAACATCCCATTATCATAAGCGTCAATTTGCATTACAAAATCATGTAAAAAAAGATCATAAGCATAATCAATATCTTTAACATTAAGACTTTTTAAATAATCTTTACCATATTTTTCAAATAATTTTCCAAAAGAACAATATTTCACCTTATTTTCTCTTACTTTAGAGTCAGCCTGATGATGATCAAACTCACCAAAACCAATATCATAAATTATTTTATCTGGATAAAGACTAGCATTGATTTCTTTTGCACGATACAAAGTAATATTTTTAAATACTTTTTCTAAAAAGATGGTGGAAAAAACATCATCAGCATGAAATTTGCTATCATGCGTTACAAACTTAGCGTCTTTTAAATTATCACAAATTGTTAACATAAAAACCTCTTTTCTATATTTATATACTTTGCTTATTATAACATAGCAAAAGGCTGCTGACGAAATTTTCTTTTATTTTTAGTTTTTTGTGGTACAATATTAATGTTTTGGGGTGTTGTATATGAATTTACCAAAGATACATATTTTAGAAGAATATGATAAAAAATTAAGAATGACAAGTAAGGAAGTTACCTTTCCTTTATCAAAAGAAGACAAAGATATGATTAATGATATGATAACTTATCTTACTATGAGTCAAATTAAAGAATATGAAGAAAAATATAATTTAAGACCTGGGATGGGCCTTTCAGCTGTTCAAGTTGGCTTATTAAAACGAATTTTTGTTATTGTTGAAGAAAAAGATGATCATACTTTCAAAAACTACATTGTTATTAATCCAAAAGTTCTTGCTCACAGTGAAGAAGAAATATTTGTTGGCGAAGGTGAAGGATGTTTATCTGTTAATCGTCCCGTAGAAGGAATTGTACCAAGATTTGCTAGACTCACTGTAGAAGCCTATGACATAAAAGGAAATAAATTTCAAATTCGGGTTCGCGAAGATATTGCTATTGCTTTTCAACATGAAATTGATCATTTAAATGGTATTTTATTTATAGATAAAATTGATCCTAAAAACCCTTTTAAAAATCGTGATAAAATGCGTGAAATTTAAAAAACTGAATATCTTTAAAAGACGTTCAGTTTTTTATTTTACATATCCTTATTCTCTAAAGTAACACTTACAATTTTAGAAACACCTTGTTCTTGCATCGTAATACCGTATAAAGTACCAGCATATTCCATTGTTCTTTTCTTATGGGTAATCAGTAAGAATTCACTTTTATCCTTTTGTTCTTGTAAGTATTTACCAAAAGTGTCAACATTTGCTTCATCTAAAGCTGCTTCTACCTCATCTAAAATACAAAATGGTACAGGATAGACATTTAATATTGCAAATAAAAGAGAAATAGCTGTTAATGTTTTTTCGCCACCAGATAAAAGTTGAATACTATTTAATTTCTTTCCAGGAGGTTCTGCTACAATTTCAATACCAGTTTCTAAAATGTTTTCAGGTTCGGTAAGTCTTAATTCACCACGGCCACCTTTAAACATTTTTTTAAATACTATAGAAAACTCTTCTGCTATTTTTTGGAAAGCTTCTTTTAGGCGAGTTTCCATAACGCCATCCATCTCATCAATGATTTTATAAAGATCTTCGCATGATTTTTCTAGATCTTCTTTCTGGGTCATTAAAAATTCATAACGTTCATTTACTCTTTCATATTCACTTATACTACCGACATTTACGTCTCCTAAAGCTCGTATTTCATTTTTGAGACTCTTTACTTTTAGTCTCGCAATATCTTCTTTAATATCAAGTTCATAGTCCATTTTAGCTTTTTCGTAAGTAATGTGATAATCTTCACTTAAAATATTGAGTAAATAATCCATTTTAGTATCTAACTTACCAATTTCAATTTCATGCTTATTAATTTCATTTTCAATTTTATGAAAATTACTGTTTTTCTCACGATATTTATTTTCTAATTCTGAAATAGAAGAAGAAAGTTCACTCTTCTCTTTTTGCAAATCTGTCAAATCACGGGTTATTTTTTCTTTTTCAATTTCAACATTCTTTTTCTTATCTAAAATAGTAACAATAGACGACGCTACTGTGCCGTTTTTCAACATACTTGCAGAAGACATATCTTCTTTTAAAGAAGTTAACTTACTTTCATATTCTTCTTTATCTTTATTTTTATTTTTAAGTAGTTCTACTTGATAAAAAATATTTTTTTCTAATTTAGAAATCTTTTCTTTTCTTTCTTCACTTTCTTGCTGTAGTTCTGTCTTTTTACTTAAAATATTTTTTAATGTAATTTCATTTTCTTTTAAAGCATTTTGAACATTTACTAAATCTTTCTTTTCGGTTAAAGATGAGGTTTGTTTTTTGATAGAACCACCGGTTAAAGAACCACCACTATGCATGATCTCACCATCTAAAGTAACTACTCGATAACGATAATTCAAAGATGAAGCAAGTTGATTCATAGCGTCAAAATCACGAACGACTAAAACATTGCCTAATTGGTTAGTTATAATATTATTATATATTTCATCATAAGAAACTAAGTCACTGGCAACGCCCAAAAAACCTATAGTTTTTTTAGCTATTTCTAAATCTTCACCACTTATCTTTCGTCCTTTAATGACATTTAAAGGAAAGAAAGTAGCACGCCCTAAATGATTATTTTTTAAATAATTAATAGCTTCTTTCGCACAAGCTTCATTGTCACAAATGATAAAGTTAGAAGAAGCCCCTAAAGCAATATCAATAGCTGTTGTTAATTCTTCTTTAACATTTAAGTTTTTACCAATTGTTTTATGAATCCCTCTTAAACGAGGATGATTAATAACGTTTTTCACCGCAACAGGTAAAGACATATCTTGTTCAATATTAGCTTCTAATAAATTTATTTTATTTTTCAAAATTAAATTATTACGAGAACATTCCTCATACTCATTGTTTAAGTGTCTTTCACTTAAAGTTTGTAAAGAATCTTTTTCTTCTAAGTCACTTAAATCTCTTCGAGAGTGATTCAAGTTTGTCTCTAATTTAGTAATATCTTCTTGTAAAAGAGATAGTTCTTTAGAAAGACGGACTTCTTCTTCTTTCAAAGCTAATAAATTTTCATTAACTTTTTCTTCACTCACTTCGTACTTTTGTCTTTCTAAAAGTAACGTATATTCTGAATTTATCTTTGCTAAATTTTCATTAATAGAAATAAGTTCTTTGTTCTTTTTGTCGATATCTTCTTCTAAATGCAAAAGTTTTAATTTTAAACTTTCTGTTTCGTTGTTATCTTTGGTACTCGTTACTTCAAGTTTTTCTTTTTCACTTTGTAACTCTTCCATTTCTTTAGTTAATACATTATAAACTTCATGAATTTGATTAATATCATAAGTTGTTAAACTAATTTCTAAGCCTTCTAAATCTTTTTTGAGTTCTAAATATTTCTTAGCTTTAATACTTTGTTCTTTTAAAGGTTCTACTGATAAAGCCAGTTCATCAGTTACTAAGGTTACCTTTTCTAAATTATCTTTAGTTTTTTCTAATTTACGAACACTTTCTGTTTTACGTGTTTTATATTTTAAAACACCTGCCGCCCCTTCTAAGATTACTCTTCTATCATACGGTTTAGAACTTACAATAGACTCAATACTACCTTGACTAATGATGTTAAAAGAATCGACACCAACACCACTATCTAAAAATAAGTTAGTGACATCTTTTAAACGAACTTTACTATTATTAATGTAATATTCATTTTCACCTGTATGATAAAGGACTCTTTTTACTTCCACATCTTGTAAATCCGTATTCAAAAAATGATCTGTATTATCAAAGGTTAACGCCACCTCACATCTTTTTAAAGGACTTCTTGTTTCACTACCAGCAAAAATAACATCACTCATAGCACCCGCACCACGAAGACTTTTTACAGATTGTTCGCCAAGTACCCATCTAACCGCATCAACAATATTACTTTTGCCAGAGCCATTAGGTCCAACAATAGCTGTTATATTTGTTTTAAGTTCAATATCTATTTTATCTGCAAAGGATTTAAAACCAAATGCTCGAATACTTTTTAACTTCATCTTTATCTAGCCCTTTTCCGGTAAGCATCACAAGCTGCTTTTTGTTCGGCTTCTTTTTTGCTTTTGCCTATGCCTGTTCCAAAAACAATACCATCAATAACAACATTTACTTCAAAAGTCTTATCATGAGCCGGGCCTTCTTCTCTTACAATTTCATAACTTAAACTTTCCTTATCCGTTTGAACCATTTCTTGTAAGGCTGATTTATAATCTGATAAAAATATTTCTTTTCTTTCAATATAAGGCACAATGATATTTAAAGCATATTCTTTAGCAACTGTAAAACCACAATCTAAATAAATAGCCCCCAAAACACTTTCAAAAACATCTGCGATAATGGTATCATTTACATTATCTAATTGCCCATTACCAACTCTAATATATTTATTTAAACCTATTTCTTTGGCATAAGTAGCTAAAGCATGTTCACAAACATAACTTGCTCTTGTTTTAGTCATATCGCCTTCTCTTAAATCAGTGTTTAAATAAAAATATTCACTTGTAATAAGTTCTAAGACTGCATCTCCTAAAAATTCCAAACGTTCATAAGATTCTAAATGGTGTTCGTTAGCATAAGACGTATGTGTAAACGCAGTTTGCATTTGTTCCAAATTTTTTATTTGAATATGATATTTTTCAAAAAATTCTTCAAAGTTCATTTTCATAACCTCCTTTCAAAATTATACACACAGAAAAGTTATTTTACAAGTAAGTTTTTTTGTAGTAAAATGATTTTAGGTGATAGCTACGCAAAAGTTACTTATTTCTTTAATTAATTTTTATCAAAATTTACCTTTATCGTCCCACAGTTATTGTCGGTGTATTCCTACTTGTAGTGAATATACTAAACAAGCTATTTTGAAGTATGGTTCTTTTAAAGGAATGAAATTAGGACTTAAAAGAATTTTAAAATGTCGTCCTCATGGTATTTATGGCTATCAACCACTTGAATAAAAGGAGGTGGAAAATGAAAAAGTTTTTTTATAGTGTCATTTTAGGGTCTTTACTACTTTTAGCGAGTGGTTGTAATAATCTTGAAAATGCCAGTATTTATACTACAACTTATCCTATTGAGTATTTAGCCACCACGCTTTATAGTGATCACTCCACATCATCTTCTATTTATCCAGATGGGGCTATCGTAGATGATTACACTTTAACAGAAAAACAAATTGACAATTTTAGTAAAGGAACACTTTTTATCTATAATGGTACAACAAGTGAAAAACAAATTGCTAATACTTTAGTAAAAAAGAATAAAAATCTTAAAATTATTGATGCGGCCTACGCTTTAAAATATGATTATGGTGTGGAAGAATTATGGCTTAGCCCAAGTAATTATTTAATGTTAGCAGCTAATATTAAAGATAGCTTACAAGAACAAATTGATTCTAAATATATTAATGAAGAAATTGAAAATAAATATAAAACATTAGAAGAAACTTTATCTATTATGGATGCAGAAATTAGATCAATAGCTAAAAATGCAAAAAGTAGTAATAATCATATTTTAATAGCTGATTCTAATACTTTCAAATATTTAGAAAATTATGGTTTTAAAGTAATTTCTTTAGAAGATTACAGTTTAAATAGTTCTCCATTAGCTTCTTTAAAAAGTAATTTCAAAGCAGGTACCTACAAGTATGTCTTAACTAAAAAAGGCGTAGAAGAATCTGATGTTTTAAAGGATATTAAAAAAGATACTTCTGCAGTATCTATGCCTGTTGATTTTATGAATACTCTTTCTGAAGATAGTCGTAAAGCTAATGAAACATACTTAACTATTATGAAGCAATATATTGCTAATTTAAAAACGATAACAAATTAAAATTTACAAGCTGCTTTAAAGGCAGTTTTTTATTTTGCCTTTTGCCATAAAACCTTATTCACTAATAGAGAAAATATTAGGAAATGCTTTAATTTAGACTTTATTTTTTAAAAATATATGATATAATTTTAATTGTTAGTGATAAATGTCTCCATAGCTCAGTTGGTAGAGCAACTGACTCTTAATCAGTGGGTCCACGGTTCGAGCCCGTGTGGGGACACCATTATTGTGTATTATAAAAGCCTTTAAAGAGGCTTTTTAAATTATTACCCTGTCGCCAAGTGGTAAGGCAATGGGCTCTGACCCCATCATTTCGCCGGTTCGAATCCAGCCAGGGTAGCCAATAAAAAAATAAGTCTTGCGAGTTTGCAAGACTTTTTCTAATATCTATTTTTAGGTAAGTTTTCTAAAATATGAACATAAGACTGATAACGGCTTGGTAAAATGTCACCATTTTCCACAGCTTCTTTCACCCTACAATTTCGTTCTTTTAAATGAAAACAATCTTTAAACTCACAAGAGTATTTTTGAAATTCTAAGAATGCATTTTTAACATCTTCTTTTGAAGAGTCTAAAATATCTAAGGCTGAAAAGCCTGGAGTATCACAAAAAGAAATCGAATCAACAGTAAAAATTTCTGTATGTCTGGTGGTGTGTTTGCCACGGTTTAAAGCTTGAGATATCTCCCCTGTCTTAAGACTTAAATTTCTATCTAACTTATTTAATAAAGTGCTTTTACCAGCTCCGGTTTGACCTGTTAAAACTACTAAAGAATTCGCTAAATAATTTTTTAAAGCTTCTAAATCGTTATTATGGAAGCAAGGAATACCAATACTTTCATAGTATTTTTTAACCGTTTCATATAAAGAAATATCTTCTAATAAGTCTAATTTAGTGAAACAGATAACTGGTTTAATATTAGCTAAAATAATAGAAGTAATTTCTTTATCTAATAAAAGAAAATTAAAATCAGGTTGCTTCATAGATGTCACAATAAGACCATAATTAACATTACAAACACTTGGTCTTGAAAGTTCATTTAAACGTGGTAATAACTCTAGAATGTAGTTATTTTCTTCATCAATTTCACAATAGTCTCCGACTAAAGGAGTCTTTTTTTGAGCTCTAAATTTTCCTCTTGGTACACATTCATAAGAACCATTATCTGTTTTCACAAGATAATGGTTACTTATGTTTTTGATGATTTGTCCTTTTAACATGTTGCTCCTTCTGTACCACAAACACGTCCTTCGCTATCGGTTTGTTCATAATCCTCTTTTGGAGTCGTAGTAGAAGAACCTTTTTTAGTAACTGTGATGGTTATACTTGTATTTTCCACAATACGACTACCCTTTTCTCTACTTTGGCCAATGACAATGCCCGCTTCACGAGAGTTATCTTCTTTTTCAATTTTATTAACGGTGACATTATATTTCTTTAAATAATCTACGACATCATTATAAGTATAACTACCCGTTGTAAAATCAGGATATTTATCTACGTTTGGAATATAAAGGGTAACATAGTCTCCTTTACTTACCTTTTCTCCAGCAGCTGGAGTTTGAGAAAGAATCGTGTTCTCTTCGGCTTTTTCATCGGTTGTACTTTTCTTTTCCACTAAAACTTGAATATCTAAGGCTTCTAATTTACCTTTAATTTCTAAATAGTTTTTACCAGTGTAATCTTCTAAGGTAATTTTAGAGTCGCCTTCACTTACCCATAAAGTAACTTCAGTGCCTTTTGTTCTTTTAGTATTGGCAAGAGGAGATGTTTTAACGACATTGCCATAAGGAATAGTATCAGAACTTGTCTTTTGTTGATCACTTGCCACTTTAAAGCCAGCATCTTGTAAAGTTTTTAGGGCATCTTCTACCGTATAACCAGATACATCAGGAATGGTAATTTCTTTATTCGTTGTTAAGGCAGGTATTAAAATCACTATGGTTGTAATGGCTACAATTAAAAAAGTAAAGATAGAAGCCAAGACAATTAACAGTTTATTTTGTTTTTTTAAATCATTTTTTGTTATCTGTTTTGCCAAAATTTCACCTTCGTCATCTTCTTTTTTTTCATTTTTTATATTCTTTGGTTTTACAGGCTCATCATTTAAAATTTTCTTACTTTCTTTTTTCTTATCTTCTGTAAATTCAGGATAAGGTAATGTAATCTTAGGCTCATGTAATCTTTCTTCATCTAAACACGTTAATAAATCCATATGCATTTCTCTAGCATCAGCATAACGATTTTTAGGGTTTTTAGCGGTCGCTTTAATGATGATGTTTTCAACACTTGTAGGAATGTTTGGTAAAATTTCACGAATACTTGGTAAAGGTTCCTTTAAATGTTTTAAAGCAATTTCAACGGCATTGTCACCTCGATAAGGAAGAGTTCCGGTAAGAAGTTCATACATAACAATTCCCATCGAATAGATATCACTTTGTAAAATAGCTCCCTTACCATTAGCTTGTTCAGGTGGAATATAATGAACACTACCCATCACTGAGTTTGTTTGTGTAAGCTGCGTACTATTCATCGCCATAGCAATACCAAAGTCCATGATTTTAACCATACCATTTTCTAAAATCATAATATTTTGAGGTTTAATATCCCGATGAATAATATAAGAATCATGTGCTACACTCATGCCATCGGTAATTTGCAGCATAATATCTATGACTTCGCTTAAAGTAAGTTTTCCTCTTTTTTTAATTAAATCTTTTAAATTTTTTCCTTCCACATATTCCATCACAATGTAGTATTGGCCAGCGTCTTCCCCGACATCATAAACTTCAACGATATTAGGATGCGATAGACTACTTGCCGAAAGTGCTTCTCGTTGAAATCTTCTTACAAATTTTTCATCATTAGCAAGATCTCCCCTTAATACTTTCACGGCGACATTACGGTCTAAAATTGTATCATAAGCAAGATAAACGTTTGCCATACCTCCTTCACCAATTGCCTTGATGATTTGGTAACGGTCACTGATTTTTTGCCCTTTCATTATCATTTTAACACCCACTTTATATTTCTAAATAGGCAACCGAGATATTATCAATTCCACCTCGGGCATTACTTTTTTTAATTAATTTTTTCACTTTATCTTCCACAGATAATTCTTCATCTAGCACTTTTTCAATTTGCTCGACAGTTAACATATTGGTAAGACCATCACTACAAAGGAAAATCCCATCAACATCAGTTTCTACTTCAAAAATATCCATGTCAATATTTTCACCAACACCTAAAGCTTTCATCAAAATATTTTTCTTAGGATGTGTTTTTGCTTCTTCTTCAGTAATATCTCCCGCTTCTACTAATAAGTTTACTAAAGTATGATCTTTAGTGACTTTGTGAAGACGATTATTTTTTAAAACAAAACCAGAAGAATCTCCAATATTACCAAAAATCAAAAAGTTATTGGTTCGTAAAGCTAAAACTATTGTTGTGCCTAAGCCAGTAGAATCAAAGTGAGTTTTGGCATAATCTAAAATTTCTTCATTAATCTCGCTGATATTGTCATTAAGCCAATTTACTGCATCTAATTTTGAACCCACACTACTGAGTTTTTGAAATCTTTTGCCAAAATGGGTAACAGCCAAAGAAGAAGCCACTTCGCCAGCGCGGTGTCCGCCCATGCCATCACAAACAAGCATTAAAGTTTCTCCACTGCCATTTTGAATAATTAAAACACTATCTTCATTATGACTTCTGACTTTCCCCACATCTGTTAAATAATATGATTTCATAATTCACCTCGTTATCATACTAAGCATATCAAATATTTTTAAAGACGTCTATAAAATTACGAATAAGTCTTTTCATTTCTAAAAGGCATTTGACATGTAATTGACAGCTATTTTTTATTCTTTTTCTAGCCAAATAGTCGTTGGCCCAACATTGGTAAAGCTTATTTTCATATCTGCCCCAAAAACACCTGTTTCAACATGAATTTGTTTAGACAGTTCTTCTTTAAATTTATCATATAGTTTAATAGCTTCTTCCCCATTTAAAGCTTTGATATAACTTGGGCGATTACCATTTTTAGTCTCAGCATAAAGTGTAAATTGACTGACAAGTAAAATTGTCCCGTTGACATCTAAGACGCTTTTATTCATCACTCCATTATCATCAGGAAAAATGCGTAAATTTAAGACTTTTCTTGTCATATAAGCAATATGTTCTTCGGTATCACTTTTTGTAAAACCAACCAAAAGCATTAATCCATTTTGACAAGTGCCTGTCAATTTACCATTGGCCGTAACACTTGCATTTTCACATCTTTGAACTAAAACTCTCACTTACGAGTCACCTCTTTTACAAAACGGAAGGTCATCAAGCTATTCATGAATCCTTCTAAAGATTCTTTACCACTAGTCTTAACGGTAAGTTCATAAAGAGTTTCTGTTAAATTAGCTTTTGTTTTTACCGCATCGACATAAACGTTTTTACTCGTTGCTTTGCCGATAATATCTAATAAATAATTTTTACCGGTTTCACAGGTTACTAAAATTTTAGCAAAATAAGAAGATTCTTTAAGACTATTCCAACTGACATCAATAAGTCGTTCGGGTTCATTTTTAACATTTTGGCAATTTTTTCTGTGAACGGTAACGCCTTCGCCTTTTGTAATAAAACCAACGATTTCATCGCCAAAAATAGGATGACAACATTTGGCAAGATTAGTCATAATACCATCTTCACCGTTAACTAAAACCATGCCCCGTTCTTTTTTATGATTGGTATTTTTACCATCATTATTTAAAACTTTTTCTATTAAAACATCTCTAACATCCTTTTTCTCTTCAGTAGCTAAAGAAATAATATAACTCGCCGTGAAACGTAAGGATCCAATAGAAAAATAAATATCCTCGACATTTTCTAATTTTAAATCGGCACATATTTTTTTTACATTCTCATTAGATAAAACCGTATCAAAAGAAAGATGTCTTTTTCTAAGTTCATTATTTAAAATTGTTTTACCTTTTTCGGTATATATATCTTTTTCTTGCTTACTAAAATAAGCTTTTATCTTATTACGAGCATGGCTTGTTTTAACAAAATTTAACCATTCTTTATTAGGAACACCAGTTGAACTTGTTTTAATTTTTACAATGTCGTTGGTTTGAAGTTCATAATTTAAAGGCACGATGGCATCATTTACAATAGCACCAACTGTTTTATCGCCAACCCCAGTGTGAATACGGTAAGCAAAATCAAGAGGCGTAGAACCTTTAGGAAGTTCTAGAACATCTCCTTTTGGTGTGAAAACATAAATACTATCATTTAATAAATCACTTTTGATTTCGCTTGCAAACTGGGCATCTGATAAGTTTTCACTGGATTCAATTAAATTTCTAAAAATTTCTAATTTTTGCTCCATAATGCTTTTAACATAATGTTTTTCTTTGTAAGCAAAGTGAGAAGCAACACCTTTTTCGGCAAATTCATCCATTTCTTCGGTTCTAATTTGAACCTCATAACGATGACCATCACTACCAAAAACACCGGTATGTAAGCTTTGATACATATTAGCTTTAGGCATTGCAATATAGTCTTTAAAACGTCCTGGAATAGGTCTATATTTAGCGTGAATAAGACCAACTGCTAAGTAGCACTCACTTACCTTTTCAACAATGACTCTTAAAGCTAAAATGTCATAAATTTTTTCCCAAGTTTTCCCATTATTTAATTTGTTATAAATGCTATAAACACTTTTTACACGGCTTTTGATATGAAAAGGAATATTTTGCTCGGTTAACATTTCACTGATAGAATTTTCCATATCTTTTAAACTTTCTTTTAGTTCTTCTTGAGTAGCATTTAAACGTTCTAATATATCATTATAAACATCTGGTTTACTATATTTTAAACATAAATCTTCCATTTCACCTTTAATTTTATACATACCAAGACGGTGAGCGATTGGAATTAAAACCGTCATAGTTTCATTCACTTTTCTTTTACGATCTTCTTCACTTAAAGCATCTGCAGTTCTTAAATTATGAAGACGATCAGCAAGTTTTAAAAATAAAACTCTAATATCTTCGCTCATCCCTACTAAAACTTTACGTAAGTTCATCGCAGAGTATTCAGAATCATCTTGAAGCTCTAAACGGTTAATTTTAGAAATGGTCCAGACAATATTAGCCACATCGGTCCCAAAAAGATTTTCAATTTCTTCTTTAGTAGCCCCCGCATGATTCATAGTTTCATGAATTAAAGAAGCCATGATAGTCTCCGCATCTACACACATATCTAAAAGAATTTCCATAACACCAAGTGGATGAGTCATATAAGGAAGACCATTTAATCTCATTTTGCCTGCATGTTTTTGCAAACCAAATTGATAAGCTTCTGTTATTTTTCTAATTTCTTCAGAATTATAATATTCTTCACATTTTGTTAGTAATTTATTAAAAATTTCGTCTGTTTGCATCGTAAACCTCTTTTCTACATTTTTACATATTTATTTATTATTTTTTTCGATGGCATGTCACTTTCTTTAATGGTTCGAAGCATTTTATCACGATCAAATAAAACATTTTTACGTGTAAAAGTAAAACCATCATTTACTTCTTCAAGTACATAATAGCACGCCACATCTTCTTCTTTCTCGGCATAACCCATACTTAAACTTCTTAAAGTATAAAAAGTGGTGCCTTTATATGTTTGAGATGGCTTTTCAAAATGAACATGACCTTCAAAAATAGTATCATAAGAAAATAAAGACTGCCCATGAAACAAAGGATGTTCTAAAGTATCTAAAATATTTTTAACATACACACTTTTTCCATATCTTTTTATTAAAGTTTTTAAATATTTTATTTGTTCTTTAGAATTGGTATACGTAAATAACTCCGCGCCATTCTCCCCATTTTTTATTCTTTGTTGAAAATGGGCTTGACCATGATTTAGCCAATCTGATCGAACATCTCCAGCAAAATGACATAACCCAATTTTTTTACCTCCTAAAGTTAAATCGACAAAACAAGGAGAATTCCTGAGCCAATTTTTGGATTCTAACGATAACTTACTGTTTGTCCAATCAATCATTTGCATTCTTTCTAAATCTAGATAAGACAAAAAAGGCGCCATACCAAGTGTTTCGTAATATTCTTGATTTCCTAAAATAAGGGTAACTTTATTTTTTCTTAATAAACTTAAAACTTCTTCCGGATTTGGTCCATCGCCGATGGCATCACCAAGACAGTAAATCGCGTATGGTTTTTCAAGAGTAATTTTTTCTATACATTTTTGAAGGGGTTCTAAAAGTCCATGAATATCTGTTATTAATACTACTTTCTTAGGCATGATTTTTCTTATCCTTTTCTTCTTCTAGTAAAATCTCACAATGAATCGTGGAATCTAATTTTTTCTTAAATACTAAGGCGTCTTTAATAGAACCTGCCACATAACCATAATGGATAGGAATGGCAAGCTTTGGAGCAATATAATTCGTAAGAGTCGCTGCTTCTAAACAATCCATCGTGTACGTTCCCCCAACTGGGATAAATAGAACATCACACGCTACTTCTTTGGCTTCTTTTGTGACATCAGTATCGCCCATGATATAATAAATCACATTATCTAAATTAACAACATAACCAACCCAACCACTGGCTTTAGGATGATTTTTTTTATGAAGATTATAAGCCGGTATGGTTTTAAATTCTATATTTTTTAAACTATAAGTTTTATTAGGTTTTACCACCATAATATACTCTTCATCAAAACCAACACTTAATAATTCTTCCACGATATCTTTGGCCGTTATGATAACCGTTCCTTCTTTTTTTAACTCCAAAATAGATAATAAAGAAAAATGATCGAAATGAGGATGTGTTATAAAAATGTAATCGGCATCATGTCTTGTTTTTACTTCTAAAGGATCAAAATAAAGGACTTTACTTCCTTCCAGGCGGATACTACTTTGTTTGTTAACACTAATTGGCTGCATACATTTCTCCTTTATGTTGATAGATTGTTAAGCTATCGGTATTTAATATATCATCCACCATAATACCTAAAGTAAGTGCTTTTTGACCTTTCCATATATGTTTACATAAATAATGCCAAATATCATCTTCCGTTATGTATAAATATTTTTCACGAATCATTTCATTTTTTTTCGTTCTTAATGCGGGAAGTAATTTTTGATAAAGTTCTTCTAAACTTGCAAAATTTTCTTCTTTCATGTCATCACCTATTCTTAAATACTTTCCATTTGCATAATAATATTATAAAGCAAATAAAGAGAATAGGAAAGTGATTATTTGAAAAAAGACACCTTTAAAACATCCATTCTTATCTTATTATTAGGGGGTATTACTACTAAAATATTTGGCTTTATTATTCGTATTTTAAGTACCCGTATTTTAACTCCTGAAGGTATTAGTTACTTAACGATTGTCATGCCCACCTATTCTCTGTTTATTACTCTTTCTTCTTTTGCTTTACCCATTAGTATTTCTAAAATGGTCAGTGAAAATAAAATACGGAGTAAAAAAATCTTTTTTTCAACGTGCTTTTTTATTTTGTTTTTAGAAATTATTTTAATTTTTACAATTTTTCTTTTAGCCCCTTTTATTTCCAATACCCTTTTACATCAACCTAAAGTTTATCCTCTTATTTTAGCTATGGCTCTTACTTTGCCATTTATCTCTATTACTTCTTTTTTAAAAGGTTATTTTTTAGGCAAATTAAAAGTTCATCCGAATGTTATTTCTAATTTTTTTGAACAAATAGCCCGTATTCTTTTTATCCTATTTATCTTACCTAAAATCATTTCTTATGGTCTTATGTATGGAGTAATCTCTTATATTCTTTTAAATGGCTTAACAGAATTTATTAGTATCTTAGTTTTTATGGCTTTTTTACCTCGAAAAATATGTCTTACAAAAGAGGATATAAAGCCGAATAAAAAAATTATCAAAGAGATGCTAGAAACGAGTCTTCCTTCTATGTCTAGTCGTGTCTTTGGTAATATTGGTTTCTTTTTAGAACCGATTATCTTAACTAATTTCTTACTTTTATGTGGTTACACTTCTTCTTATATTTTAAAAGAGTATGCGGCTTACAATGCCTATGCCATTGGTCTTCTTACTTTACCATCTTTTTTTATCATGGCTATATGTCAAATTCTAATTCCTGAAGTAAGTAAATACAAAAGCGAGCAAAATACTTTGATGTTAAAGAAAAGAATTAAACAAGCCTTAAGTTATTCTTTTTTCATAGGAATAATTAGTAGTACTTTTCTTTTTATTTTTAGAGACATTCTTTTAACCATTCTTTATAAAACAACACTTGGAAGTGACTATATTTTTATATTAGCCCCTTTCTTTGTTCTTTTCTATTTAGAAGCTCCTTTATCAAGTATTTTAGAAGCTGGTGGTTTTGCCAAAGATTCTTTTAAAATCACTTTCTTTGGAGTTATCTTAAAGCTTATCACTTTAAGTATCTTATCTTTTTGCCATATTGGCCTTTATAGCCTTGTTTTTAGTGAAATTATTAATATTGTTTTTGTTGTTTTCTTAAGTTTTAAAGCTCTTAAAAAAGTTATTCAATAGCCCCTTTAAAAGTAATGGTATTTTTTTCTTTATTGACGACAAAACGATATTCCTGCGTTGTTTTAGTCTTTTCATGTTCATAAAATATTTCTTCATCTGTTTCTTCTTCAAAAAGGCCGGTGGTTAAATCAGCAAAAGTCAAATATTTATTTTTTAAGGCTTCTTCCAAAGTCATCTTGGTAGAGCCATAACTTAAGTACACCTCGTCTACACAATCAAAATAAAAAGTCTTATCTTCAAAAGTAAATTTTTCTTTAAGTTGACATCTTTTCTGAGGCTCATAAGATAATTCATAACTCGTATAATCGCCTATTTTTTCTAATCTTTCTTTTCTTTGTAATTTAAGTAAGTAAGTATTTAAGAAAAAGGATAAAACAAGGATGCATCCTAGAATAAATATCAAGATTAAATAAACCGTTCTTTTTTGTTTTGCTAAATAATTTGTTTTCTTCATAATACCACCCTTCAACTTGCCTATATATAATATCACATACACACTGAAAAGTCTTGTCAAAAAACAGTTAAAAGCAAATTTTTTTAGGCAACAAATTGTAATTTAGAAAGGGGTATGGTAAAATTAAAAAGAATAATAAAGGAGCAAATGATTTTATGTTTACAGAATATGATTATCAAAATGAACCAATTGTTGATATCGTTAATGAAATGTTAGTGGATGCAGCCAAAAAAAGAGCGAGTGATATCCATATGGACCCTACCCCTGATGTACTAAATATTAGGATTAGGGTTGATGGCGAACTTATTTTATATGCTAAAGTGCCCGCGGCAGTTAAAAAAAATTTAGTAACACGTGTTAAAATTATTTCTGGTATGAATATTACAGAATCAAGAGTCCCTCAAGATGGGGCTATCAAAATGACAGTAGATGGCAAAGATTTAGACTTTCGTGTTTCGACACTTCCAATCGTTTATGGAGAAAAAGTCGTTATTCGTCTTTTAGATTATTCAGCTACCCAAGCATCATTAGATAGTCTAGGTTTTTCAGAAGAAAACTTAAGTAAATTAAAAGAAGCAATGAATAAACCAAATGGGATTATTTTAGTAACCGGTGCTACTGGTTCTGGTAAATCAACAACAGTATATTCTATGTTACAATCTTTAAATCGTGTTGAAAGAAATATTATCACAGTTGAAGACCCTGTCGAAATGAAAATAGCGGGCATTAACCAAGTCCAAACTATGAGTGAAATTGGTCTTACTTTTGCTAGTGCTCTTCGTTCTATTTTAAGACAAGACCCCGACATTATCATGATTGGTGAGATTCGTGATAATGAAACTGCCCGTATTGCCGTTCGTGCATCTATCACAGGACACCTTGTCCTATCTACCATCCATACTAATAACTCTTTAACAACTATTGAAAGGCTTGTAGATATGGATGTTGAAAGATATTTACTAGGTTCTGCCTTAGAAGCCATTGTTTCTCAAAGACTTTGCAAAAAACTTTGCCCAAAATGTCGCCGACCAAGAAAAACGACTGACTATGAAAAAAGAGTTATGAAAGAAGCATTAAAAATAGATATTGATAGCATTTATGAACCTGTCGGGTGTGATGAATGTTACAAAGGCTACAAAGGACGTATTGCTTTACAAGAAGTTTTAGTTTTAAATCAAGAAATAAGAGATGCGATTGTCAATAATGCGACTAAAGAAGAACTAAGGGTACTTATTTACAACAATGGCCATACTTTAAAGTTGTTAGATGATGGTTTAATCAAGGTTATTAACGGTTTAACAAGTTTTGAAGAAGTTTTAAGAGTTATTGATATTAAAGATGACTTAGGTGAAGGTGAATCTGATTTAAAAGACGCTTTAATTGGTAAAAAATCTTCTAAAACAATAGAGGTTGAGACTTTATGAAAAGACTTTCCAAAAATTGGAAAGCTTTTTTATTTAAATATCTTCTAAATATTTACTATAATCTTTATTTATATAAGGATTAGTATGTTCCTTGATTTCCTTAACTAGCCTATCTTTCACTTGATAGATATGTTCAAGCTTCTTTTGGGTAAATTCTTTTTGTTCATAAGCATTTAAAAGTTCATCTTCATCAATCACATTAATTTTACCAAACAAGTATGTAACATCAAGATATAAATCATCATACATCGGGATATGAAATTTCTCATCCAAGCGAATATTTTCACATATATCAAAATAATACTCTAATGGTTTTTTATTTGGATTTAAAAAAACACGCATCGCATAATCTTCGTTTTTAGGAATAACTTCTAGAATATAATAACCATTATCAATAACTGTTAAATTATTTTTTAAAACAAACTTTTGAGAACACGAAAGCACTTTTTTTACAGAAACATAAAAATCTTCCTCGTCAAAATACATTTTAAGGCGATACTTAGTTATATCTTTTAAATACGTATTACTAACAATTTTAGTTTTCAATAAAATCAGCTCCCTTAAAAAAATTATATAAAACAAATTATTTATTGACAAGATTAAATAAGACTTATAAATTCTAGAGACCATCTTCCATTTAAAGCCTTTGCTATCATCAACAGAAGAAAATAAAATTGTCCTAGATTTAATACGTTCAAATATATCCAGCCAATATTTATTCTTAAGAAGTCTATCTTGATAAATGCCAACAAGTTACCTTGTACCTTTCTTATTAAATCCAATTATAATGTAAATATTAACACTTTGGCTTTTAAAAAAAGCATTAATTCCTCCTTTAAGTCCATTAAAAAATATGGTATGCAATTCATTTAAGAATCTACACACCATATGATATACCGTCCTACTGGAAGGCACGAGAAGAAAAAATTCTTTGTATAATACTCAATTATGCTGGAAAAAACTATCCGAAATTCTAAACCATGATTTCAATAATTTATTTGCTAGCCATAAAGCATGTTTACATCAAGGATTTAATGTGATTGAGTTAGCATTTGCTTGATTGTTTCTGTATTTAGAAACAGATATTTTTATATAATAATTGCCATTATATCCTGAAATATTAGCTGAAATATTTTGAGATTGAGATTGGCCAATTGCATTATCATAACTAGAACTAGATACTTGAGTACAATCATTTTTTGTAGAACAAACATAAATATAATATGTAAAAGAACCACGATAATTCCAATACATCCATGCATCAACATTGATAGTATTGTATAATGACAAATTATAAGTACTATCAGAAATAGCAGATAAAGTAGTAGTTCGGGCACCACCATACAATTGCCATTGAGAAGCATAATTTTCCCATTGAAAGCCTGACAACGTCCAACCATAGTTAATAGTTCTACCTAATATATTTTGGCTTATTGCTATTTTATTACTTGTACTAACTGTGTTGCTCATCCTACCACTTTTATCTAATACTTTAACTACTAAGGTGTACGTGCCATTTGATAATCCAGTAAAAGTATAACTACTTGAGGAACTAGTTACAAAACTACTACCACCATCTTTACTATAATAATACGTTGCAATGCCACTTCCAGAATCTGATGATCCACTTGCATTTATAGTAATACTGCTTCCAGAAACGGAGGTGCTTATTTTAGCCGTTGGATTGGTTGTATCTACTTTATACGTTCCTGTACAGCCTGTATTTGATACATTTCCAGCATTATCTGTCGTATTTACACATACTTTCTGAGCACTACTGTTTGTTTCTAAAGCTATTGTAAAAGTATTGCTACTCAATGAAGCATTTGTACTAGGAGTACAGCTATCTCCTGTAGTAATACAATACTTAGCACTGGAAACACCACTTTGACTATCAGATACACTAGCTTTAATACTTAATGCTTTATACCAACCATTATTACCACTGGTACTGGAGGCTATGCTAAAATTCTGGGTTGGTTTATCTTTATCTATTTTAACAACAGTA
>ERZ1023839.24-NODE-24-length-60859-cov-13.287185_pt1 | contig 60859 bp, 58 predicted proteins | sample MGYA00380383_ERZ1023839 | MGnify/ENA primary metagenome ERZ1023839 (study PRJEB33179, sample SAMN07449065) | human gut metagenome | biome: Human-gut; feature: Human associated habitat; material: Faeces | host: Homo sapiens | place: India:Kasaragod | collected... | reverse complement strand
CAGCCCGTCAGATCAAGAAGATTTCACGTGCCATTGCCAAGGAGCTCAACATCTCTGGTCCTTTCAATATCCAGTACTTGGCTAAGGGTCGTGATGTGAAGGTGATCGAGTGTAACCTCCGTGCATCCCGTTCATTCCCATTCGTGAGCAAGGTGTTGAAGCGCAACTTCATCGAGACTGCTACCCGCATCATGCTCGACGCTCCATATCAGAAGCCAGACAAGTCTGCCTTCGATATCGACCGCATGGGTGTGAAGGCTTCACAGTTCTCATTCGCCCGCTTGCAGAACGCCGACCCAGTTTTGGGTGTGGATATGAGTTCTACCGGTGAGGTAGGTTGTATGGGTGATACTTTCGAGGAGGCATTGCTCAACTCATTGATTGCCACTGGCTACAAGATTCCTTCTAAGGATAAGGGCATCATGCTTTCAAGCGGTGGTGCCAAGGAGAAGGCTTCTCTGCTCGACGCAGCCCAGGCTTTGGTGAAGAATGGTTACACCATCTATGCTACAGCCGGCACAGCGAAGTTCCTGAATGAGAACAACGTGAAGGCTACAGCCGTAGGATGGCCTGATGAGGAGCACAAGGATATTCCTAACGTGATGCAGATGATTGCCGACCACAAGTTCGACCTCATTGTCAACATTCCTAAGAATCACACCAAGCGTGAGCTCACCAATGGTTACAGAATCCGTCGTGGCGCTATCGACCACAACATTCCTCTGATCACCAATGCCCGTTTAGCTTCAGCCTTCATCGAGGCATTCTGCACATTGAGCCAGGATCAGTTGCAGATTAAGAGCTGGCAGGAGTACGAGTAATCGCACGCAAGGATTTATATGAAATACGCCCTGTAAGGCTTGAGCCTTACGGGGCTTTTTTATTCTCTGCCATGAGAAAAAGAAGCCGAAATGATGGCTTTCTCATTATTTTATTGTACCTTTGCAAACAGAAAAGGAAATAATAAAGAATGATAGTTTGTATTGCAGAGAAACCAAGCGTAGCTAAAGATATTGCCCGGATTATTGGAGCAACAACTGCACGCGACGGTTATATGGAAGGTAATGGTTACCAAGTAACCTGGACTTTCGGCCACCTTTGTGAGCTGAAAGAACCGGATGATTATACTCCAATGTGGAAACGCTGGAGCCTGTCCGCATTGCCTATGATTCCCCAGCGTTTTGGAATAAAACTGATTAACGACGAAGGAATCCGCAAGCAATTCAATACAATCGAAAGACTCATGCAAGCCGCTGACAGTATCATCAATTGTGGTGACGCCGGACAGGAAGGTGAACTCATCCAAAGATGGGTGATGCAAAAGGCACAAGCCAAATGCCCGGTCAAGAGATTGTGGATTTCATCCATGACTGACGAAGCTATCAAACAGGGATTTCAGGAGCTGAAAGACCAGAACGAGTATCAATCACTCTACCTTGCAGGCCTTTCCCGTGCCATCGGCGACTGGATTCTCGGCATGAACGCCACCCGACTTTATACTTTGAAATATGGTCAGAATCGACAGGTGCTCAGCATCGGTCGAGTGCAGACCCCTACCCTTGCCCTCATCGTAAACCGACAGAAGGAAATCGACAATTTCGTTTCCGAACCATACTGGGTACTTGCTACCATCTATCGCGATACTCAGTTTACGGCTACCAGCGGCAAGTTTACCAGCAAGGAGGAAGGTGAAAAAGCATTCAGTACCATCGCAGGTAAACCTTTCACCGTTACAAACGTGAGCAAGAAAAAGGGAAATGAAGCTCCACCTCACCTCTACGACCTCACCTCACTACAAGTGGATTGCAACAAGAAATTTGCTTACTCTGCTGATATTACGCTGAAACTCATCCAGAGTCTCTACGAGAAGAAATACACGACTTATCCTCGTGTAGATACACAGTTTCTGACAGATGACATCTATCCGAAATGTCCACAAATACTCAACGGTGTGAGCCAGGCCAAGATAATGAGCCAGCAAAAGTACCTCCCGCTGATCCAGCAGCTCGCCGCTACCGGCAAAAAGTTGCCTAAAAGCAAGAAGGTATTTGATAATAGTAAGGTGACCGACCACCATGCCATCATCCCAACAGGTGTTCCACCTACAGGACTCACCGATATGGAGGCAAATGTCTATGACCTTATCGCCAAACGTTTTATCAGTGTGTTCTATCCGGATTGTAAATTCTCCACAACCACCGTATTGGGCGAAGTCATCAATGAAGATGGGCCTAAACCAGAGAAAATCGAATTCAAGGTAAGCGGCAAGGAAATTCTGGAACCAGGATGGCGAGTTGTCTATGCGAAGGATGCGAAAAATGCCGATGACGATGATGCAACTGATAATGCCAACGGAAACGATGGCGGAAACGGCGCCAAGAAGGAAGTGGTAGAAGAAAGAACGCTCCCTTCTTTCGTAAAAGGCGAATCGGATGAACATACACCAACTCTCACAGAGAAATGGACCACTCCACCTAAATATTATACTGAAGCTACCTTGCTCCGAGCAATGGAGACCGCAGGAAAATTCGTCGAGGATGAAGAACTGCGTGCGGCATTAAAGGAGAACGGAATCGGACGACCTTCCTCACGCGCCGGCATTATAGAGACGCTCTTCAAGCGCCACTATATCAAGCGCCAACGAAAGAACTTGATGGCTACTCCTACCGGAATCGAACTCATCGACACCATCCACGAGGAACTGTTGAAAAGTTGTGAGTTGACTGGTATTTGGGAGAAAAAGCTCCGAGACATCGAGCATAAGACCTATGACCCAGCCAACTTTATCAATGGTCTGAAAGAACAAATCAACCAAATCGTCAATGACGTATTGTCTGACAATAGTGCTCGCCATGTGGCGATTACAACGGAAGAGGATCTCAAGAAAAAAGAGCCAAGAAAGAAAACCGCTCCAAAGAAATCACCCAAACAGGATGATACGGCTGAAAAAACGCCTAAAAATGGTGATACGGCTGAAAAGACAGAGTCAAGATCCCCAAAACTTCCTGCAGATGACAGCATCATCGGAAAAACTTGCCCTATCTGTGGACAAGGAACCATTATCAAAGGAAAAACGGCATATGGTTGCAGCAACTGGAAAGGTGGTTGTCAGTTCAGATTACCATTCAGTCAGCAATAACAACTGGAGTTTATTTAAAAACATGGAACAGAAGAATAAATCTCATATCGGCTTAGCATTTTTGTCAATATTAGTAAGTAGCTTACTATTGACCGCATGCGGTATTGATAAGAATATCAAAAAGGGAGAAAAGTGTCTTGCTTTAGGTGAGTATTATGATGCTGCCGACCAATTTAAGCAGGCATATACAAAAACGCCGACAAAAGAAAGAGAAAAAAGAGGGCAGCGAGCCTTAAAAATGGCTTACTGCTATGAGAAGATCAATGCTACACCTAAAGCAGTGGCAGCCTATAGAAATGCTATCAGATATGGACAAGCTAATATCCAAGATCGCTTAAGTTATGCTCGGCAACTTCTAAAAAACGGCGATTACAAAATTGCTCAAACAGAATTTAAATCCATTTTAGATTCTCTTCCTAACGAAGAAATGAGCAAAAATGGCTATGATATTTTAGCCAGGAACGGACTAAAATCGGCACAAGCTGCACCAGAATGGAAGAAAAAAGGGAGCAGATATACGGTGAAGAAAATGGATATTTTCAATTCCAGAAGAGCAGACTACTCCCCAATGCTCTTAGGAGATGAATTTGACCAACTCTATTTTACATCTACCAGAAATGAAGCGCTCGGAGATGAACTGAGCGGTATTACAGGAACAAAAAATGGCGATATTTTTATATCTGAAAAAGATGACAAAGGTAAATGGAGCAAACCAGAAGCCATCAGTACGGGACTGAATACGGAATATGATGAAGGGGCTTGCTGCTTTACACCTGATGGACGGGACATGTATCTCACACAATGCACAACCGACCCGTCTTCACCAAGATATGCACAAATAGTAACCTCCCCACGCTCGGATGCGGCTTGGGGAAAAGCCACAAAACTGGAAATCACCAAAGATACCCTCAGCAGTTTTGCGCACCCTGCTATCTCTCCTGATGGAGAATGGTTGTACTTTACTTCAGACATGCCTGGAGGAATGGGAGGATTGGATATCTGGCGAGTAAGAATTACAGCTGCAGGCTTGGGAGGTGTTGAGAATTTGGGGGAACCTATCAATACTCCAGGAAATGAATCTTTCCCTACATTCAGACCCAACGGAGACCTTTACTTTAGTAGCGATGGACATGTTGGAATGGGTGGATTGGACATCTATGTTGCCAAAGTGGATCCAAAAACTAAAAAATATAAGGTTTTCCATCCTGGCTACCCTCTCAATTCGGAAGGTGACGACTTTGGAATGACTTTCGAAGGTCCACACAACAGAGGCTATTTCTCCTCCAACAGAAAGGACGGAAGAGGTTTCGACCACATCTATTCTTTTGAAAACCCGGAAATCGTAACAACCATCAAAGGCTGGGTTTACGAAATGGGTGGTTATGAATTACCAGCTTCCCAAGTAATGGTTGTCGGAAACGATGGAACATATAAGAAACTACCAGTCAAAGGTGATGGCTCATTCAGTATGGTCATCAAGCCACAGGTAGATTATCTCCTGATGGCTTCTTGCAAAGGTTTCCTCAATCATAAAGAAGAAATTCGAGTAGATTCTGCTAAGGAAAGTAAGGAATATACCTTACAATTCCCATTGGCTTCCATCACGGCACCGGTATTAATAGATAATATCTTCTATGATTTTGATAAGGCTACCCTTACTGCCAACAGTACAAAAGCATTGGATGAATTGGTAAACTTATTGAAAGAAAATCCGAATGTCACCATCGAACTTAGTGCACATTGTGATTATAAAGGAAGTGCTGAATATAATAAACATCTTTCTCAACAGAGAGCACAATCGGTAGTCAACTATCTGATTCAACACGGAATTGCCAAAGACAGACTTACACCAATGGGTTATGGCAAAGAGCAACCTAAGACTATTAGCAAAAAAGTGGCTGCCAAATATCCATGGCTCAAGGAAGGAGATAAACTGACGACGGATTTCATTCTGAAACAGAATAAAGAAAATCAGGAAATATGTAATCAAATGAATCGCCGCACAGAGTTTATCGTACTCAGAACGACTTATGGGTTATTTGATGAAAAAGGCAACTTAAAAAATCCTCCTAAGCCTAAGAAGCAGGAGATTTCCAAAGAAGAGGAAGATTTGTTTATATTTGAATAAGAATGAAGCTAACTGCAATCGAGAATGCATAGAAGCCTCGTTATACAAAATGATGGATGCTCACTTTTTATATGCGAGCATCCATCATTTTATTATATCCCCATACACAAAAAATCGTAATCATCCCTAATACGATCATCAATAAATGATGGGAAGCGCCCAATACTTCCGTCAAGCGACATACGGCTCTGGGAAAAAACATCATAGCATCTATCCGTATTAGATAAAGGGTATCCAGAAGATTTGTCAAAACCTGACAGTAAAGGACTATACTGATACCAATCATAATACAAGCTATTTTCCATATACGCGCCAAACGATGATAAGTAACCCCTCCTGGAAGAGAAGACATTACACGTTCGGAAAAGCCATCATCAGCTATATCCAAAGAACAATCTGCAAAGAAAGATTGCAACATCTGCTCATCATCAGCAGTAACTTGCTGCTGATGATGAGTTTCCTCTGATATCGTAGATTTTACTTCATTTTCTTTCATAACCATTTTGCTTTAAGTAACTTGCAAGTTTCATTTTACCACGTGAGAGATGTGACTTGACGGTACCAGAAGCAAGTCCTGTAATCTCTACGATCTTTTCTATAGACATTCCATCCATCAATTGTAAAGTGATGCATGTACGTTCTTTATCGCTCAGTATTTTGAGGGCACTTATTAAATCCAATTTTAATCCGTCACTGCTTGCTTGCGCTTGCTTATGAACCACTATTGGACTGTCGATATCTTGAGTTATCTTATGACTTCTCACATAATCATACCAGACATTGTAGGCTATACGATACAACCAGGTGGAAAAGTTAGCCTTCCCCTTAAATCCCACCAGATGGGTATAGGCCTTGATAAATGTATCTTGAGCCAAATCGTCACTCAATTGCTTATCTCCAACAGTTTGCCGAAGAAAAAAGCTACGAATAGACGCCTGGTATTTCCTGACCAACAAGTCAAAAGACTTACGGTCATGAAACATTACCACTTTAGCTACAAGAGCAAAATCATCCAATTTTTCCACTATTTCTATTGCACCACCATTGTTTGATGGAAGGCAGAGAACCAATGGTAGCCTGTCCTGCACCATAAAAAAGTACTAAAGCGCCAATACCTGCCAGAAAATCAGCACCCCATATAGCAAACATAGCGCATAAGCCTGCACCCAAGAAAGCATTTCGCAGTCCTCTTTTAACCAGATATTCATTACTTTGCTTATCTATAGGGCGCACACTTTCCGGTATTTCAATACCCTTTTCCAAAGCCATAGCCGACAACTTCATCCGATCCTGATTGCGCCTATATAAATAACGAATAATCATAAAGAGGGCAATAAGAGGAGCTAAGAATGTCAGCAAGCCAATCAGACCAAGTAGGATGATAACAAAAAGGAGTACACCTTTTCCAAATACAGTACCCAGAAAATCAAATGGGTCATCATAATTATCTAAACTAAACTGAGAAGGATTATTAGATGTATAAGAAGCAGGATTATTATGAGCAGATACCGCAGACGAAGTATCTACGCTTGTTGTGTCAGAAAATGCATCTATTCCCTCATCATTTTCAGAATGATTTCCCACTTTTTTATCTACCTGTTGAGCAGACGGTGTGTAACGGTGTTTAGGTGCAGAAGAAGCCAATGACTGCTGAAATACACCAAGGCTCATCGCCAAAGCCATAACGATTATTTCTTTTTTCATATCGAATATTTTTACTATTTTATCCACTATTTTGATTTTTTTCTTCTACTAAGACGTATATCTTGCGATTTTAGTTGCAAAGAAACAAAATATTTTTTAAATTTGCAAATGATTTTGAATTAACAAGAAAAAGAATGGCAAGATGACAACAGATAGAAGCACAAAATTACCAGAGGATTTCAAAACTTATACCAAAGAACTTATGGGGGAAAACCTCTTCAATCAACTGATGAAAGGAATTGATGAGAATGCAACTGTCAGCATTCGTCTCAATCCATTCAAATGTTCTGAAGAGACGGTTTTAAACGAAGGAACGACCTCTGGAATCATTCCTTGGTGCCCTTCAACAGGCAAATATTTATCGGAACGAAAGAACTTCACTTTCGATCCTCTTTTCCATGCGGGTCTATACTACGTACAGGAAGCCTCATCCATGATTGTTGATTTAGCCATCCGACAATATGTCAAAGAACCTGTCACCATGCTGGATCTCTGTGCTGCACCAGGTGGCAAATCTACATGCGTAAGAGCTGCTCTTCCAGAAGGAAGTCTTCTTTTCAGCAATGAACCCATGAAGACAAGGGCTCAAATTTTATCAGAAAACATTCAAAAGTTTGGGCATCCGGACGTTGTTGTCACCAACAATTATCCAAAAGATTACAAAAAAACAAAATTGAAATTTGATATTATACTTGCCGATGTCCCATGTTCGGGCGAAGGTATGTTTAGAAAAGATGAAGAAGCCATCAATGAATGGAGTAAAGCCAATGTAAATAATTGTTGGAAACTTCAACGGGAAATCATAAGTGACATTTGGAACTGCTTGAAGCCTGGTGGGATACTGATCTATTCTACCTGCACTTTTAATGCCCACGAAGATGAAGAAAATGTAGATTGGATAAAAGAGGAACTTGGAGCCGAAATTCTTCCTCTGGATATCGAAAAAAATTGGAATATTACAAAGAGCCTCATCAATGATGATTCCATGTATCATTTCTTCCCTGGTATAAGCCGCGGAGAAGGATTGTTTATTGCCGTATTACGTAAAAATGGCACATACGAAGGAGATAAAAAGAAAAAAAATAATGGCAAGAAGACTACAAAAGGAAAGACCAAAGAACCTTTCACATTAAAAAATAACTGGTTAAGAAATAAGGATGAGTGGAATTATACATTAAAAGAAAATGATGTATATGCAATCAGCAAGAAATGGACAGAGGCAGTGAAAGAAGCAAACCAATCACTAAGAGTACTTCACGAAGGAATCAAAATCGGAAGTATAAAAGGTAAGGACCTGATCCCTGCACAGTCACTTGCCTTATCGACAGAATTGGATAAGACTGATATTCCACAAGTAGAACTCTCATACGAAGATGCTATCAACTATCTTCGTAAAGAAGCGATTACTTTGCCTCCAACAACACCTAAAGGATATATTATAGTAACTTATCAGAATGTCCCATTAGGTTGGATGAAAAATATAGGCAATCGTGCCAATAATCTATACCCACAGGAATGGAAGATTAAAAGTTCTCACATACCAGAGGGTGATAATCATATTCTGAAATGCAAATCAATATCATAGCATGCCTGGACCAAAACGGTGCGATAGGCTACAAGAACCAACTGCTCTTCCATATCAGAAAGGACATGGAAAGATTTAAGCAACTTACATTGAATCATACCATAGTCATGGGGAGGAAAACATACGATTCTCTCCCCCATGGCGCACTCCCTTTGAGACGCAATATCGTGATAACACAACAGGAAATACAACTGGAAAACTGTGAGGTATATCACTCTCTGACAGATGCGCTTGACAAATGTACAGACGACATCATATTTATCATAGGAGGTGAAAGTATTTATAAGCAATGTTTGAATCTTGCCGATAATCTGTATCTTACTATTGTGGATAAAAAAATGCCAAAAGCAGACACATATTTTCCTTCAATCAATTCAGAAAACTGGGAAATCATAGATAAAGAACAGCATAAAGAAATAGAAGATTCAAAAAAAGAAATTTTCTCCTTTTCTTTTATTACATTCAGAAAAAATAGGAAATAAAGAAACCACTTCACCACCGAAGCCATCACATACGTCTTGCCAGTACCCGTAGGCATCTGCACCAACACCGAGTAGATTTCCAAATATTCCTTCCTCTTCCGAAAAGGAGTAAACGAATTCTTTGTCAGTTTCGTGATAATCTTCTCCAACATCTCCTGTTGGTAGTCAAAAAGTTTGATTTTCCTCATTCAACATTTCTCTTTCAGCATATTCCAAAGAAACAGTGCATTGCCAATAATATATCTCCTCCACATACGCTTTGGCTCCTTCATTAATCTATAGAGCCATTCCAGACCGTGCTCCTGCCACCACATCGGAGCACGTTCCACAGTACCAGCGAAGAAGTCGAATACGGCTCCGATTGTTCCAACATGGCAGTGAATATCCAACTCTTTCCAATGCGAATAAGTCCATTTTTCCTGTTTAGGTGCGGTCATACCAATCCAAAGCAGATCAGGGTTAGCAGCATTGATGGCATCAATAATCGCCTTATTGTCCTCATCCGAGAACTCTGGCTTATAAGGAGGCGAGTAGGTCACCACCTTCAGATGAGGATACACCTCAGCCGCCCGCTTCACAATCAGGTCGAGCACTTTCTGCGAACTACCCATAAACATCACCGTACCACCCTTTTTCTCCAGTTTTTCCATTTCGAAAGAGAACAAGTCCCATCCCGCGATACGTTCCTTCGGCTGGCTCTTCGCCTTAATCCACTTACACGCTTTCACGATGCTCACCCCATCAGGAATCAGCACATCACCATTCATCAGCGCCTCAGCAAAGAGCGAGTCCTTGCGAGCCGTATTATAAGAATGAGCATTTACAGTATTAATGAGCAATTTGCCCTCTGGCAGCGAGGCGAGTTCCGCCTTACTACCCAAAATATCCAAAGATTTTAAACAAAACATTATAGTAATTTTTTAATTATCAAAATTAGAAATAACCCAATAGCAGCACCATACACAGGCAGAGGCATGTGCATGATAAAAAGTATTTTTGACTTCACATTTTCTGTTAAACTTTGATAAAAAGAAGTCATAAGTCATACAAATTACATCAAAACGCCCTATATTTGCAATCAATATTAATTAAATTAGATAAAGTTATGGCACAGACATCAATGACAGTAATCCGCACACGAAGTATACCTTTTGCCATCAAGGCAAAGGAAAGCAAAGAAGACAAGGTTACAGCCGAAGCAATAGAAGCATTTGAAAACATGTGCAAGACAGCAAGAGAAAACAACATAGAAATGTCTCTTGATGAGATCAATGCAGAGATAAAAGAAGTCAGACGATTAAGAAAAGAACGCAATGGTGTACGCAGTTATTGATACCAACATATTTGTATCAGCAACCAAGTGAACTACCACCATACTTTATCTACACCACGACCAAATAAGAATCCCTACTCCCTGCGGTCCCATCCCGCACAACCACCTGGCGAGGGTTCTGATGCCCAAATACAATGCAGTCACAAACAGCCCACAGCAAGGCGGTCCCATCCCTTACAACCATTTTAGCAAGTCTTCACCCCTGCAGGTTCATCCCCGCTAAAACACCCCTGGCGAGGGCTCTGATGCCCAAAATATAATAGCAGTCCACAAGCAACAAATTCAGCAAGGCGGTCCCATCCCGCATAACAACCTGGCGAGGGCTCTGATGCCCCGCCAACCTTATAGCGAAGCGGTTCAGAGCGACGTTTCTGTCCCCTACAAGGGGAACCGAAGGGGTCGTAAAGACTATTGAAAGGAACGGTTACATCCTTCGCCCTTTTGTAAAGGGAGAGGGCTTGGGAGTGGGTTAAGGATTCCCTCTTCGCAAGAGGGGAACAGGGGAGTCGAAAATGCCTTCCTTAACGGTAAGGAAGGACGGGTTGGTTTTCGAAAAAAGCTTCTTCGCAAAAGGGAATCCTGGGAATCGAAAAACTATAGATTTTCAACCCATTTTCTCCCACTTTTCGTAAAAGCAGACCACAAATATAGGCAACATGCAATGATACCTACCCCACCTAAAACTATGTACATTCCTTCCATAATCATTTCTTCTTTAATATGTTATCAGCAAACAGCGCTAAGAAAACAGTAGCAAACAATCCCACACCAAGCAAAAAAGCATATGGTTTAGCATCATCTACACCAAGTACCAAACCTACCACAGCCACAACAACCATTGCTGTAAAGCTGGTATTTGCAAGTTGATATATAAACTTGCTCAGGTTTTCTCTACGGGTCTTTTCTTTCTCCTTATCTTCTTTTGCTGTCATAGCTTACGTATTTTTTATCTCTGCAAATATACGATAAAAACTAATATAGTCCAACTTATTTCCTTATTTTTTAGCAATCTTTATCTTTTGAACTACCCACATATTCCTGTTAGGATATAGGCAACCAAGCCTTAAACTACGCTTTTATCAGTTACATAAACCAAATAAAAATCCCTCCAGCAAGGCGGTCCCATCCCGCACAGCAATTCTGGCGAGGGCTTTGATGCCCCGCCAACCTTATAGCGAAGCGGTTAAGAGCGACAGGAGGAGCGGTTTCCTCTTCTTCCCTGAGGGGAGAAGACCGAGATGAGAGGTGGAGCCTTCCTTAAGGGTAAGGAAGGACGGGTAGGTTTTCGAAAAGAATTACTTCATAATATACCAATAATACCCCTCCGGATTCTTACTCACTTCCCCTACTTTTCTATAATTCAATTTATGAATACTCACATGATCAATCAGATCCTGCCATTGCTCCTGATGGAAAGTACGTCCCAAGGCATCACCCAAGAGAATACTGTGATAACTATTCTCACGAGGCATCCGAGCCTCAACCATCGGGAACTCACGGAGAGACAAACCCAAGAAAAGATGAATGACATAATAATCCACCAGACAGTTATAATCCTTCCAGTAAGCAAGAAGCATATCCAATACAGAAGAAATCACAATCTGATGAGGTACAGCAGCAAAGAACCAGGTAGATAACCCCACAGGAGCCTTAACCCCACGCCTGAAGTAGCGGAACACCGTCAGTTCACTCTGCATAATCCTATCCCATCGCTCGTGCAGCTTCTCATTTCCAAAACCAGAACAGAACACCGTAGCATCCATCCAAACACCGCCATACTTCTGCAAAACCGACAGGCGGAGCAAATCACTGAAAGAAGCAGCAGGAATCAACCCCTTCTTATATTTCCTGACAATATACTCAGGCAGTTCAATCCATTGCTGATAATTACTGAGATCAAAGACCCTGAACTCATAATCCGGCAGGTGCTTCCTTTGCGAAGCCAAACACACCTTCACCAAATCAGGAGCCTGGTCGATACCCTGTAACCAGGAGAACCAGACAATCTTCGGAACGCCCCCATCATTAGGAGTCTGAACCTCCGCATCCCTCACCTTCATATCATCCAGGATATAGCGATACCGCCGAATCAGAATCCTATCCACTTTCTCAGTAATCACTGGATAAGCAGCCTTCAAGGACTTCCCCTTCAAGGCACAGCGTATCAAGGCACAGACACCCGTCCACAACACCCCCATACGGACATATTGCCAGACAAGCCTCCAGCCACCGAACTGCCGAAAGCGAGTAATCAGTCTATCAAAATCTACCATTTATACCCACACAATTTATGATAAACACAACATACCGCCCCCTCATCTGCTTTTTTAGCAAAGTATTGAGAAATAGCATTTTCATGATATGTTTTACGTTTAGCTAAGTACTAACGTTTATGTGAAATCCTATAGACCATTATCTATAAAAGAATCTAACTCCTTACACTGTTTATAGTATGTATGTACCTCCTTTATAGAACCTATTTTAGATAACATACATTTATTGCATAATACTTCAAGCGAAGAAGATGTTTGCGCCAAAGCCATCAGGTTACCCTGCAAAGTCTGTAGAGGTTGCTCTTTGATATCAATATCAGTTACAATAATATACGCAAGATAATCAGCATTACAAAATTTTGGGTTGGAAGCATAATCATTACATATATCAATACTATCTTTCAACTTTTTGATAAAATCATAGCCCGTTACCTGTTTTTCTATCTTTTTCTCTACATTTTTCTTCTGATAGTGTAGAAAGTCAGCCCACCCCTTAATTTCAACGAACAATAGCTTTTCGTTCTTTATAGACAATCCATCTACCGAAGCACAAGAAATCATCTGATGTTCCTTGCAGTAGGCAGTCTTTACATCATCAAAATTCACGAATCGTTTAGCAAGTTTCAAAGAACACCTGGGTGCCGTAGCACAAGGTTTATGGAGCTCACAGACAGAGTAAAGGGAGAAATGCTTATCCTTTACCAAATACGACATTAGTTCACTGGCAACTTTCATTTCAGTTTCCCCCTTACTTCATCCACGTTCATGATTTTATTCAAAGGCTCAGCCAAGGTAAGAAACACCTGGTTTAAGTCATTAGTAACCTCCTTCATACTAACCATATCATCATTTCCACACTCTGCCATGTAGTAGTTCACATACTTCTCGATGCTATACATAGCAGAATAATACCTCACTGCCTGCAGGAAATATGGACTATGCGTACTGATCATCACCGGAATACCCGAATTAACAATCTGTACGATAACCTTAGCAAACTCCACCTGCCACTGAGGATGCAGATGATTCTCAGGTTCATCCCATATCAGAGGACGATTATTAGAAATACAATAACCATCAAGCAGAAGTTGCAAAGCACCAAAGCTTTTGATACCAGAAGCCACATTGATAGGCTTGATTTTCATACCATTTTTCTGATATACGATGCTACGAGAGCCCTTATCATAAGTAAACGTACCATGAATGATATCCTCTGTGTGATATTCCTTCGATTGAGGCTCAAACAAACTTAGCTGAGTATCAAAATTCTGGAAATTCAAGACCTTGTCAACAAAGTCTTTCACGTGGGCAGGAACCATTGGTTTATATCCCAAAGACCTCTTCATTTCCCGATAAGCAACAGAATATCTCAAGCTATCAAGAAGATGAAAGTACAGTGGCGACTCAACATAAGTGATATCCTCATAGAATTCTCTTTCCAAAAAGGAGACGTCTGTCACTTGATTATCCTTTGCCTTAAACAATAGTTTTCCCACTTCTTCAGTATCAAGCATAACATAAGTAAGCTCAGACTTAGAAGAACAGAACTGCCCCATAAACTCAGATTCAACCAGATAAGACAACTCCGTTTTCAATACAGCCGCAGGATTATCCACCTGGTCATAGCAAATCCGAATATTCGCAATATCCTCCTTGAGCAAAGACTTTTGGCGAGGAGACAAATCAATCTCATCGATTTTAGCATTCAGATGATCCAGGAAAGCATTTCGTTCAGACTCATCCTGGCATATTCTTTCCATTTCAGATTTGATACGAGGCAACAGATTGATAGCATCATCAATAATCTTCTTCCCATAGAAATGCTTATACAAAGAATCAATGTGCTTAGAAGCTTTGTGGGCAGAACTTTCATTACTCAAGCTTCTCGTATTAGAGACAGCCTTGATGGTAGAAAAGAATGCTCTACCTATGGTACTTTTGCCCATATCATTCTCTCCCACGATTACAGTCAAGCCATTCAAGGCGATATCTGCTTCCTTGATTTTATTGATATTTTGTATATGTAATCTCATTGTTCTATCTAATTTTTCTGCAAAACTAAACAAAAAATATCATATATACAAAGAATTGGAGCACTTTTTCATTTCGCATACCTTTTCAGCCGTTATTTCACTATAAAGTCGGTTTATTGTATGGAGTACGTTCATGGAGATGACGGAATAAACATATCATCAGCACTTTCATATTCATCAGCTACCTCTATGATTAGTTCTGAATCTTTATTCATAACTAACGCACAACAAATTTAACCTTCCAAGGACCTTTTGTTGCAGGTTCCTTCCAATTTTCCTTTGCAACCATCGAATCGCGAACAGCTTTGCGAACAGCCTTAGCAAATTTTCCTTTAACCAATGGCTTTGGTGCATTAATACCTAACATCATAATATAGTCTCCTTTATTATAGTTCATAATATCTGCCGCAGAGATACGCTTTTTAATTGAAACCACCAAGGAAATAGCAGAAAATCTGCAAGCTTTCAGCAAATTACGCAATACACCAGTCACCTTGTCCCTGCGGGTTCATCCCCGCTAAAACAACCCTGGCGAGGGCTTTGATGCCCCGCCAACCTTAAAGCGCAGCGGTTAAGAGCGACGGGGAGGAGCGGTTACATCCTCTCCCTTCTGAGAAGGGCAGAGGCTTGGAGAGGGATGTGGAGCTCCCTTTGGCTAAAGGGAGACGGAGGGATTCGAAAAATATACTTTTCTTTTCAAAAGCTTTTTCAAAGCATTTTCCCCTTTTTATACCACTCCACCATGCCCTTAGCCTTTTCCTCCCAGGAAAGTTCCATTTGTCTTTCCTTGCAATTCTCCGAAAGGAGCCTCAGCAAAGACCTATCCTTTTCAAGCTCATTGAGCAGTTTGGCGAAATCACGAGCAGACTGGCTCGGAGAAGAAAGAGGAACCTACCTACCTTATCATTCACAGCATCACCCTGACCACAAGTATCAAAACAAACGACAGGAAGATTATTGGCAATAGCTTCCAAAACGACATGAGGAGTACCCTCAGCAACACTGGTAAAGAGGAATACATCAGATTTTTCATAAAATCTCCAGAGAAAATTTCTGGTTGGATAGCAAAGAAAGAAAAGTAGCGGTCATTACCTTTAGTCTTTGATCCAACCTTTCTTTCTATCTACAAAAACTATGCACCATTTCCCGTATCGTCATAAATGAAGTTTAAAGTGCTAACAAGCTCTGCAAATCCATTTGAAATTCTGTCTGACGATTGGGCACCGCAACATAATGGATATTGATATCTGGCAGTGCCAAAGGACGATAATATTTGTCAGCAGTTTCCGAATCTATCAGTCTATGTCCCCTAACATATAAATATCTTGAGAACCATCCATCTCTACTCGTTAGCTTATTTACAGCTATCAGTTGAGCTTCCGTAGGAGCATAGGAAACAATAACACCATGATACTCCCAATTTGGATTAGACTGCAATATACTCATCTGAGCTTTCAACCGTAGTAAAGTTCCTATGATTTGTTCCTTGGCACGAGCAATCTGAGCAGAAGCAAAAGAACTTTTTAACTCACATATAAAAAGACATTTTCTTCCCTTTATCTCTGCCAAGAAGATGCCGTCGCTATTATACATCATAGGAGGGCGACTATTCGCCTTTCCATAAAATGCCACAGAGTCAGCAGCAAACTCACGCGGAAATACATACCCCATACACCCTGTAACAACAAGACGCCTGAAATCTAAATCAGATCTTGGACAAGTCTCAACCACTTCTACACTACCATCAATTGATGATATCAAGTAATTGGGGTACAAGAGATTAAATTCCTCTATAGCTGGCTCCATAAATTCTACATTTATAAATTAGACACTATTCCTAAACTCTCTGCCAAATCGTTTATGTCTGCCGACAATTCCATCTGACTTTTTACAGTATTCTCAAAAGAATTAAAAGGTAAGCCTAATGACAAATCCTGCTCTTCAATGACAACACGATCATTTTCACGCTTAAAATAATAGCCCCCAATCTGTTCTGTATGCAGATATAAATTTTTATTAAACTGATGTTCTTTACAGAAGATTTCAAAGGCTTCCATAGCCTTTTCCCTTATCTTTCCCAATACCAACAGTTGATTCATACGCCCCAAGAGATAATCGCTATGTGTTGTCATTTGAATAAGCATACCCTTGTTACAACATCTTGCCAACATATCCATCAATAAGAATTGCTTCTTAGGATGCACATGAGCTTCGGGCTCCTCAAAAAGCAGACTATTATATTGTTTAATCTTGCCATTTTGCAACATCAGCAGGAAAGGCATCAGTTCCTTGACCGAAGAAGCCGCAGCAGATACAGGAATTTTTTCACCAGACTCAAACTGCAAGAACACGCTTCCATTTTCCAAGACGATCTCACCATCTGACAACTTAGCTATATAGTTAACAAAGAACTGATTATCTGGGCTAATATTCCTTGAAGGGGTTTTTAAATCATCCAATTGCGCCAAGAAATCACGATACATACCAATAGGCGATGTAGTATTGGCTCCCATAAATGCCGCTCTTGCTGGCGGCAATATCAATGGGCGCAAATAGTTTTTACCAAAACATAATTCAGACAAATAGCCATGAAGAGAAAAGCTCATCATCAAGACATTGTCCTCCAAGTCAAGGGGGAAAACATTTATATCACCATTAATGCTATAACGAGTAAATCCCGAGGCATCCTCATCATGCAATCTCTTCATTTCTACAGGTTTGTCGTCGTCTATCTCGAAGACATAATTCACTTGACAATCAAAATTATTGTTACCTAACAAATAACCGAGAAACGCAGCTGTATTCTGATTGAGCCACATTCTAAAATCCTTGAATTTAAAAGTAAGCTCTTCCTTAACACTCCCATTTATCTTCTTTGTAATAAACTCTTGAAGTCTCATAGGAGTCAATGAAGTAATTAAGTTATACCACAATAAAGCGGTATAGCTCTTACCCAGTCCCGATTCACCCGTAAAAACCATAAAAGGCTTAAATACTATCTCAGAATCAGTAATAGGTCCTAACTTATCTATTATTATTCGGATATTCATTGTACTATGTCTTTATGTATTCAAATTTATTTGCAAAAATAGAACTTTTAGGCGAGACTTCCAAATGTTTCGTTTTATTTAACACATTTGGATAACCATTCTTCTTTCGTGCTCCTTGATTTCCTCTTCAGTAAATCTCATTTTGATCAGTTTGGCAGAAATACCACCGATATCAGTCATATACCTGCCACAAAAATACGCTTTTTGATTGAAAGCACCAAGAAAATAGCAGAAAATCTGCAAGCTTTCAGCAAATTACGCAATACACCAGTCACCTTGTCCCTGCGGGTTCATCCCCGCTAAAACAACCCTGGCGAGGGCTTTGATGCCCCGCCAACCTTATAGCGCAGCGGTTCAGAGCGACGGGGAGGAGCGGTTTCCTCTTCTTCCCTGAGGGGAGAAGACCGAGATGAGAGGTGGAGCCTTCTTTAATGGTAAAGAAGGACGGGATGATTTTAGAAAACCTTCTTATACCACTCCACCATGACCTTAGCCTTTTCCTCCCAGGAAAGTTCCATTTGTCTTTCCTTGCAATTCTCCGAAAGGAGCTACAGTAAAGCCCTATTATGTTCAAGATACTACCATACTTCTACCCCATTCGGTTCTTTACCAGTACGTTCCAGACAACTATTGCAAACCAAGTCCTCCAGTTTCTCTACCATTTTACGTTTGGTTTCCTTATATAAAAACATTAGTGACCTTTATTATTGGACACTAATGATGACATATATATAATGGTACTAATTGATATTTATAGTTCCACTATTATTCTCCACATATATAGACTTATCACCATGTTGGAAGATATGTCTAGACTGTTTTGGTGCGGTCTCTGTTGTTGGGATAAATTTATTATCTTGAAATACTGAAGAAACATTTATTTGTTTTTCGATTTCATTTAACAACAAGTTTGCATTGTCAGCTACCATCTCTGTATAGTCTCCAGTATTAATATGAACGATATATTCCCAAAACTCATCCATCGTTTTTAAAATATCGTTTATCTTAGAAATCTCACTTAACAGATAGGTCGAGTTTCCTGGCTCATTTTGAATCTGTTCTGCCTTTCGGTTTTTCTCATTATTCCAATGATTCTTGATTTGCGACAATCCATCTCCATTACGGGGAATATCACCCATATCAACTATAGGAAAGACTCTATTCTCTACATTTCCATTTTTGAAAAGTTGTGTCATTTCATACATGCAGTCCAAAGATTTTAGATATTCTGGAATAACGAACATGATTACAATATTTGAGACACCTATCTCTTCCTCATATCTTTGTATATTATCTCTATATAAAATGTCATACTTATCAATTGAAAAAGGAATATTGCGAGTATGTAAACCTGCACAAATGGCTTCTATGCCTGAGTTATGTAACTTATCATGTTTATAGGTTATATGAACCTTGTACTGTCTATTTCCCATTTTATAATTTGATTTTAAAGTTATATATTTTACTATATTTTCCTCTTGATTAAGACAACCATTGCTTTTCTTCTTTGATAAAATCAAGGTAGTCATCCCATTATGGCACACAGAATAATTCAGCACTGCAAGTTCTTCATGCCTGAAAGATGACAAATCTGGTTCCCCATACAACAATAGAACAGAAGTTCTTCCATTACTCATCTTTTTTATAACTCTCATTAGAGTTTCGTAAATAATGTTCTCTTTCTGTTGACCACTAGAATTGATTATAGCCAACCTTAGTCCTTCTAACTCTTTACAGTCAAATTGCCAACACAACGACATTACAAACATTTCAAATGGTGTTCCACCTCTGGATGGCAACAACTCCTCAGTATAGAAAGAATAAAATCTATATTCTTTAAAGTAGTTCACGATTTCCTCATCCGTAAGCTCAGTTTCCAGCAGGTACAAACCAGATTGTAAACTTGGCAAAATAGAATGTAAATGCGACAATTCATTATTCATCATCTAACTTATGAATGAAATTGGTAATGAGAAAACGTTTATCTTTATTCATCATTAGACCGTCAATCAAATCCATGGCATGCTCTAATATAGGCTGGTATTCTACATCATTAAAGGAGCGAATTCCATTATAAGACTGTATCAAGACGTCTGTTACAGAATTCCATATACTGTAGTCGTTAGGAGCCATGTTATGAATAACACATTCTAACCAGTATAATGCCTGGACAGGTTTCTTGATTGCATAGCCAGCCAAAAAATCTATAAAACCTCTGCCCGTATATTTACTCAAAGGAGACTCAACAAAAGTCTTTGCCATTATATCTTGCCTTTCTTGAGTCCACTTTTTTACATGTCGAAATATTATATCACATTCATGCCCCAATTCAGCAGAGCAAGACCTTTCAGACATCAAAAACAAGATATAGCTAAAGGATTCTTGATCAATTTCAACATCTTGCCGAGTTAGGAAAGATAGCAAGGATAGTCTAGCCTCCTGTCCCTTTTCACACATTTTGTCAAGAAGAACTTTGATATCATTTCTATAATTGTTATGTACCCATGCAAGCCACAAGACTATCACTTGCTCCTTATAACACCATGGTTTATCTATTGCATGAACAAAGACATCCAATATATCATCCACAGCATAATTGATAAAATACACCAATGGATTATAATTATGTATTGGCATTGCCAATAATCTTTCGTCATAGTCGTGTAAAAGCATTTTAAATAGCAGTACATTTCGTTGCTGGTCTAAATGGTTCAACAATGCCATATTGAGCAATATGGCAGAACGAGTATATACTGATGCTGTAGAAGCAATGTTCTCTAGTGTATCAAAAATTTCATCTTGATACTCTTTAAATCGATAGCACTCTATAAGCATATAGGCTGCATGTCCTCTTGCTTGATTAATTGCAGTATTGTAAATGTCTTTTTCTTTGACGACTTCAGCCTTTATCTCACTTTCTTTTGCATTCAATACGACATTGCACAAAAAATCAAATACATTTTTTGGCATATAGTCTCCTTTTAAGAAATCATCTATCACATAAAGAAAAGAATGTATTCCAAATCCTCGATATTCAGAGTTGGCATTATTGTTAATGACTTTAACGATATTATCAAATATCCGGGCTGCTTCTACATATTTTTTTGCATCCAATAATCCTCTAACACCAGATTCAGCATAGCATAACAAGATATTGTTATCTGCAACTATGTTGTCCAATAAATTAAGATACTTTTCTGGATTTTCACCAACAACTTGCCTAAACAATTGGCTTTGCCCCTCTAAAGAAGGGCGTTCGAAATCACACGTATGGACGTTATCTACATATTTGGTCATAGACTTATACCAAGCTTTACAACTCATTTTCCTCGCCTTATCCAAACCTAATGAAGTCCAACCACTCATACACGAACTTCTAAAAGGCAACTCATTTTCCAACCATGAATAACAAACAATACCATTTTTCTTATATCCAAATTTTCGCTCTATTCTCAAACGTTCAAAATAAGCTTTTTTACTATAAGTTAACAGAGAGTCTTTTGGTAAAGCGTACAATACTTTTCCTCGATGCAAATCAATGTCACAGATAGGATAGCCACCTTGTAATCTTCTTCGAACAAATTCTTTGTCATAAATGCATTTTTCTCCATCATCATTTAAAGATTCAGCTTTATGTACTATTTTGTCTTGCTGTACAGCACTCATAAATTGAAAAGAGCACTTTAATGCTTCCAAAGCTTGGTACTCTACCCAACAAGGAGCATTAGATAAAACTGAACGGCAAACAATAATTTTATAAATATCATTATAAAATTTCTCGGGATACTGGGTAAATACATAAAGTGCAATAAATAAAAAAGCCTCATACTTTTTGCAACAGAATTCCTGCAAATAACGTTGCGTTTCGATTGTGTCTATATTCTTCAAGAAATCATCAATCAATTTATTTACTAAAGCTTTTGGAAAATTATGACAAAAGCGTTCTCCTTCTACTCTCTGAAAACTAGAGAATTCAAAAGAACCAATTATCTCATGCCCTGGAATATCAAAACGGGTATTCTTCATGATAATTTCCAATAACTCAACATACAATTGTATAGCTAGCTCATGATGATTCGATTCCATCATTTCGAAAATTTGTTCTTCTTCATGAGTAAAATCTACAATATGCAAAAAACTCTTGTTTTTTTGATTGAGCTGCTTCTGGACATTGTCTTTCAATACATCAACCACAAACTTTGGATCATCACTAAGGATAAGCTTAAGCAAATTTGGACACTCTAAGGGATAACTTTTTAATCCTAATGCTTTATAAAGTTTTATCAACTTATTGATATCACACTTTATAGATTGATGGCTGACAAAATCCATTATCATTTTTCTACCATCAGCATCTCCTGTTTGCAGAACACGAAATGCCACATCCAATATTTTATCAGCATCATCCCATAAAGTTCGACTGCACATTAATATGGTTTTCTCTTTATATTCCTTAGACAAAGCTGCCCATCCACCATTATTATCTATCATCTTCCATATAGCATTAAGCCAATTGCAATTATGTACAGACTCAAAAATCACGTTCATATACAAGGAATCATAGAAGATTTTTCTGTCTATCAGCTTAAGTTCTTCCTGTTTTGGCTCATCAAAAAATGCCATATTACTCAAGATTAATGATTTCAGATGGAAACGATAACAGTATTCTTCGGTTTCGCCTTTGTCAAAAAGAAGCCTATTCATATTTTGAATATATAAACCAGGATTGGTCTCTCGCAAAAAACTAAAGATACTTTTTACCGCAGCACGCGAGAAAAGGCCTTGATGCTGATTAGACAATTCTTTTAACAAGTCATAGTCATTTTCCACAAATCTCCTTGCATAAATATAGTCGAACATGGTTTGGTGAAAGAACTGTACGCGTCCATTAGAAGTACAAAGCAATAAACCATTTGACAAAAGATAATTTAACTCATCATTATAGTTACTTTCAAATTCCTGCTTATGAACAAATAATTCTTGCCGCCTGTACATAGCATCTACCATTGCATCAAGTAATTTCAAAACCTTCTCCCTTTTATTTGCATGAATATCTATCACAAATATTCTCCATAATCCATCATAAAGGACTTCCTCTGTAATTGGATTACGTAGTTTACCAAAAGGCATCACTTTCAAATATAGATAAAGATGCAAAGGATTACCCAGGAAAGCAAGTAACTGTTCACTAATACATTCTTCCAAATTATGACTTTTCAAGATACTCTTTACCCGACCAGAAGATAAATTTTTAAGCTCCCATTTTGTTTCTATCTTCATATCATTCAAAATCGGATCATATTCCAAATCATAAGGTCTGCAGGAAATGACAACCCGGACATGTGGTATAGATTTAATCTGTTCTATTAGTTTAAATATAGAACGTAAGGGAGTTCTATTAGAAGACAACGACAAGGAAAGAGCATCTATTTGATCTATTAGAACAACAACGCGCTTTGCCTTTTGTGCCATTTCCTTAATAATAGTCACTAAAGGTTTTGCCAGATGCATCCGTTTACTCAAATCCTCAGTATCTCCAAATTCTATCTGGTCTGTCTTGAGTCCGAGTACTAAATACTCTTCTTTTTGTTCCAATTCCAAAAGAACATCATGCATAACAACCGACTTTCCTACACCTGCACTGCCATAAAGCAAAGCAACTCTTTCGGGGTCTGTCTTATCTGTATCTTTTGCTATCCAATTAAGTATGATTCCAACCTCTTCCCGCTTAATCTGAGGAGTTATTTGAGGAGCAAACTTATGTAACTCAAAAGACTCATCAGTAAAAGCCTCATTAGTTTTTGAAACATAGTCGCCCACATAAACATTCCCTTCATTACGCTCTATATAAATTGGATTCTTACCAAATTGAAAAACACTATTATTTTCCATCATGATATCATTTTTCTCTATTAAATGCAAGCACCTATATCCACCTTTCCAAATAACATTTAAACTCCTCTATGCCTAATACTTCCACCTTTGGAAATGGAATATTTTTCAACACCCTAAAATGCTTATCTTCAGTAACAATACACTTTGCATTAGCAGCAATGGCACAATCTACAAACTTATTGTCATCTTTATCTGCCTCAATTAAAGCAAAAGTATAATGAGGATCTTTGCGAATTACATTGGGTCTAGACAATATTGCATAAACTATAGCCTCAGAAACTTGTGGTGAAATATTGCGAGATAAAACCTCAGAATATTCCTCTATAATTTCATTGGACACACAAAGGTTATAATCGCCTTTAAGAAAAGCATTCCATACCTTTCTATACGGACTTTTAGGGGCGATTGACATAATTAAACTATTTGTATCCAATACAATGTTCATAACCTAATGATTATAAAGACGGTTTATTGTATGGAGTACGTTCATGGAGATGCCGGAAACTCTCGATACGCTCTTCATTCAGAGTTCCTTCATTCCACATTCTATCTAATTCAGCATCAGCCATCTGAACAAAATAATCAGAGATTACCTTATTCAAATCACGCAAAGCCTCAGGAGTCTTGATAAAAGACAACATATCAAGGATTTGCAGTTGAGCTTGATTCATTGTTGCAGTCTGTGCCATAATTGTTCTATTAATAATTCTTTAAGTAAAGATAATGCAATCGAGCACTATGAAAGCTACTTTCATATTGCCGAGTGCAGTTTATCTAATGCAAAAATAAGCAAAACATTCTTTTCCTCCAAATATTAGAGCATAAAAACTCCACATTTTAACCTTCAGCAACATTTTATAGCCAATCATACCTCTCTCCTATCCCCTTGCGATTCCAGCAACAAGCACCCATATCCCTTGCAGTCACAAGCAGCCCTTCAACAAGGCGGTCCCATCCCGCACAAAAACTGACGAGACCTCTGATGGTCCGTCAACCCTAAAGCGAAGCGGTTCAGAGCGACAAGAAGGAGCGGTTACATCCTCTCCCTTCTGAGAAGGGCAGAGGCTTGGAGAGGGATGTGGAGCTCCCTTTGGCTAAAGGGAGACGGAGGGATTCGAAAAAATATACTTTTCTTTTCAAAAGCTTTTTCAAAGCATTTTCCCCTTCTTATACCACACCACCATGACCTTAGCCTTTTCCTCCCAGGAAAGCTCCATTTGCCTTTCCTTGCAATTCTCCGAAAGGAGCCTCAGCAAAGACCTGTCCTTTTCAAGCTCATTGAGCAGTTTGGCGAAATCACGAGCAGACTGGCTCGGAGAAGAAAGAGGAACCTTCCTACCAACCTTATCATCTATAACCGCAGACATGCCGCAGGCGTCAAAGCAAAGGACAGGTAAACGATTGCTAACAGCCTCCAGTACTACAGTAGAAGTATCTTCACTCACACTGGTGAAGAAGAAAAGCTGAGCCTGACGCATCGCATTCATCACGACATCATTCGATTGATTACCATGCCATACCACTTTACCAGTAATACCCAAAGAGTCGGCAAATGTTTTAGCAGCAGCTACCTGATCATCAGAACCACTACCATATACGTCCAATACAATATGAGGATTACCCGTCATGGCAATAGCCTGCAAAGCAAGAGGTAACTGCTTTCTAAAGTCAAACTTGCCAACCCACATTACATGAAACTCCTGATTGTCAAATCGCTCTGTAGGAATATCCTCAGATAAGAAACAACCAGTTTCTGGAATGACAACAGACTCCAACCCTTTATACTTCTTGATAGCACGATAAGAGTCAGGGATGGAACTAACCAGAACCTTAGCTGTCTTGAAAGCCTCACCTACCCTTTTATCATGCTTCAGTTGCCAGATATTCAGGAAGTTCTTCAAGCGGTTGAATACTTTCATTTTTAAGTCAGCACCCTGCAGGTAAGCCGTAGGGAACTGTTTCAGTCCACCGATAGGACCCCATACAAACGGTACACCATTCTCTTGCGACAGTTTCCAGAGATAGCCCGGTTCACGGAATCCGATCATGTTGAGCTGATGCAACACATCCATCTTCTCCACCTTACAGATATCCTTTGCCAAGAGATACGTCTTCCACTGCCACTCCTTATAATATTTATAGAAGCGCCAGTCACCCTGGTTCCAGCACATCTTCCTGATTTCCTCCGATACCGGATTATAATAGAAGTGCATGTTCTTCCCCTGTTCCAAGGTAGGCACCACCTCCTCTATCTTGTCCCGAAACTCCCCTTCGGTGATAATATATAGTTCACAGAACTTGGCAAGATTGCTGACCCAGTTCCATGCCATTCCCGGCTCACTTCCCATACCAGGCGAGCAAGCGTATGCATTAATTAAAATCTTCATACATCAGATCTTTTTAAAATCTACCATTTACAACCACACAGTTTATGATAAACACACCATATTATATAAGCAGCAGCAAGAGATTCCAGATATATCCATGCCAAATCAGCAAATGGATTTCTAAAGTGAAAACCATAGTTGATAAAAAACAAGTGGATGAGCCACATGTTCATAGACATTTTACCTAAGAAATCAAATCCACGCTTCACCCTATCAGACAAATATCCCTGAATATCAATCAGAAACATAATCATAGCAATGATCAGACCGATATTCAAGATATTCCATCCCCAAACAAAGCGGGCAACCAGTAAAGCTGCCACCAAGAGCAATCTACACCATATCCGCTTCTCAGCCAAGAAATCAAACAGAGAGAATTTACGGGCAATCATACCCGAATAAAGCAGAGGGAAATAATGCAGCACATAATGCCCAGCTTCAGAATAACATCTGAGAAACTTAGCCAAAGGTTGGAAGCAGACTACAGAAACAATCAGCAAAGGAATCCATACCTTATTATATTGCAGACTTTTGGCAAATAGTGGAAAACAGATTACGTAAATCACGTAGGTCTGCATAAACCACCAATTTCCATTCATATTCCTTGTCAGCAACATCGCATCCGTCACTACCTGAAACCATTTCACTTCATGGATAATCAATAAGAAAGGCGCTACCAGGATGACAATCAACCAAAAGGGCAACAACACCTTCTTCAGTCTCCTACAAATATGAAAGTCATTTCCTGCAGCGCTGTAAGAAGCCATTAGCCCATAGCCAGAGACAAAAAGGAACATGCCCACGCAGATTTTGCCCATCATCCCAATAGACAGTAGCAGATGCCCATACTCTATCGGCTCAAACAGAGCAAAATAAGGCCGATGCCATAGATGATGCATAATCATCAATACCAAGGCAAAAGCCTTCAGTTGGCTTGAAACTTTCTTATCGAATGAATACCTCGTTTTCTGCATTATGATTTCGATAGTTCCATTCTACTTTCATGCTCCTTGATCTCCTCTTCCGTAAATCTCATTTTGAGCAGTTTAGCAGGAATACCGCCGATAATACTATAAGGAGGAAAGGATTTAGTAACAACAGCACCAGCAGCCACAACCGAACCATGACCGATAGTCACACCTTTGAGGATGGTAACATTTGCCCCACACCACACATCATCCTCGATGACGACAGGCAGGTCATATACATTCACCCCATCCACAAACTTATCCTCCACAGTAACGTCCGCGATATATTTGCCCAAGATGTCAATACGATGATCACCAGTGATGATTGTAGGTTTAGGACCGAAGAGCACCTTCTTACCAATAGTACATGCAGCATCCGTACAATAGATAGTACTCCCTTTAGGAATCGAAGTACCATCTCCTACAGACAGGTTCCACAAGCCCTTGATATCCGACGACATCGGGCGTATATATACCCCTTTGCCACAGTGCTTCATGCACCGCTTCCATACAGGAGCCCACAGCTTGTCCCACAGATAAGAAGGAACAAGACTTATTTTTTGTAATATCTGAAAAATGTTCATGATTTCTAAAAGTCAATTTTATATATACAACTCACATTGATTGGCGAGATTGCTCACCTCGTTCCATGCCATACCAGGATCACTTTCTATACCAAGAGAGAGCAAGTGTATGCATTAATTAATATCTTTATACACCAGATTTTTCATTAAACCTCCAAAGAAAACTTATCTTTCGATAGCAGCGAAAGAAAAGCAGCGGTCATTACCTTTAGCAGATATGCAGCTATACAAATGACAGCAAACACAATAATGATATTCAAAGGGAACACACTGTTCCATTTATTAGTGATAAGCATAAACTGCACGATATAAATCTCCAGCGTAAGCCCTGCAACCAAAGAGATTCCTTTACCCAAGAACCTCTTGCCGAAGCACCAGTCAGTCCATTTATACGAAGCCACTTTGTACCCATAATAAACAAAACTATGCAGAGGCACAAGCGCCAGCACCTGGACATCATACAGCCATCCCATCTTGTTCTTTCCGATAGCCAATATCAGGAAATATAAGACAAACGAAAGCGCCATACCGCATACATCCTTCACCCAATGCCCCATACTTATTCTGTCACGACAGACATACACCAAAGCCCCCATCATCATGATGCTGAAATGACATACGAAATGAAAGCTCGTATGGAACGGCGAACCTTCAGCCACCGGCATCCAGAAGAAATAAGCCACAGAGCAAGCTACCGCCAGACCGAAGAGAAACAACATGTATTTATTGCCCCCCAGAATCGGCATTTAGCAGGCAAAACCTTTATCAGCAGATAGAACAAAGCATAGTACACCACGATAGTTTGCAGGAACCAATAATCACTCCCCAATATCAGTTTATCAAATGTCAGCGGAGCATCCCATATCAAGTTAGCTGCCACCACCCAGATAAACACCGCAGGCCACAACCTCCTGATTTTCCCTTTAAACCAATCGATAAAGCTCAGCTCCTTATGCTTTCCAAATCCCATCATCAGCAGATACCCCGCTACAAAAAAGAACAGCGCATTGCCCTGCACCCCAAAAGTAGCAAAGGCAGTATTCACCCCCTCATATAGCGGTTGGAAATGAGAATTCGTGATGAAGATAGCAGCCACAAACTTCATCATGTCCAATGAATATAAACGATCCTTAGTCATAATATCTCCTCATATAACTTCTCAATACTCTCATTCACCTTAACAGGAGCAAACACCCTTTCTCCGAAGCTTTTAGAATATTCAGCCATATCCCCACGAAGCTTTGACGATTCCATCAACTTGCGAAGCTGCATAGTAAGCGTATCCACATCATCAAATGGGAAAGTGAGGCAGTTCTTTCCCTCTTCTATCACATCAGGCAGACCACCTACAGGAGTAGTTACCACAGCAACACCTCTTGCCCAGGCTTCCAACACCACCATAGGGAAACCCTCATGGCGAGAGCACATACAATAGATGCTTGCTTTATTCCATACATCCTCCTTTTGCTTGCCAGTAATATAACCAGTAAAGGTAACGCTATCATCCAAACCCATAGTTTGAGCCATAGCCTGAAAGCGCTCCACTTCACCATTTCCCATGATGGTAACATGCCAGTCAGGAAAATCTGCTTTCAGATTCTTCCATGCCTTCAAGAGCAAATCGGGATGCTTGTTATCATTCAGAAAGGCAGCCAAGATGATACTCTTCTCCTTGACAGAATAATCCACGGCAGGAGTCGGAGCACAGGCATTATAGATAACAGCTGTCTTGGCTTTCACTGTAGGAAACCATTCTGCAAAACACTTCTGCCACTTCTTTGCTAACAGCACCACGCAGTCAGCCCGATTCAGACACCATATAAACAATTTATTATGCGTATGATCCTCCAACTGATTACCCATGTGAATATGCATGATAATCTTCTTTCTGCCAAGCAATGCTAACAAAAGCACAGGCATTTGAATAATCAGGCAAATCTTATCAGGCACCGTATGGAAATGTACAATATCATACTGCCATATCGTAAACAGTGCCTTGAAATAAGCCTTCAATGCGAACCACAATTTCACTCCATATCCTCTCTGAATTTGCGTACCAAGCCATCCGCAATGATACTTCTCCCAGAAAGGCATCGTCTTCATCAGGCGCAGCACACTCGCAACGCCACCACCACTCTGCTCGGCAGAACCGACCATTAAAACTTTAGACATAAATATAAGCTATTTTATTACCTTTAGCCTTTTTAAAAGCCACAACAATCCAAACAACAGAAAACCAAGCCGATTACGAATTAAAAAGAGAGGAACTGATATTTTTAACGGGCAACCACTTAAACATATAGATTTAATTGCTGTTTTAACATCTGAAAGAGAAACATAAGTACAAATAGCCTTCCATCCTAAAATAAAAGAAAAATCACTCAACTTAACATATAATTCCAGTAACGATAAAACTAAACTCCCTGAATAATAACAAAATATATCAGTATCCTTTTTCTTAATGAAAATATCTCTTACAATTCCTCTCTCCCTTACACCATCTATTTTATTACTTAAAAGAGCTTTTGGATTTATTAGACCTTGAGACATACAACCTGAATCACGAATGATATAATGATAGAGTTGTTGATCAATTGTTACCACCTTATTTGCATAACATAGAAATCTCAAAATAAAAAATCTATCTTCAGACATTTTTACGCCTTTAGGAAATATAATGTGATTATTTTTAATAACAGAGGATTTAAAAAGAAAACGCCAAACAGATGCCCATTCATTGGTTTCATAAAAAGCAGATTTCCCAAATTGTTTTAAACTATTTCCAGCATAGCCAATAAAACGAGGAACAAGCTCTTTTAAAATTTCATTACCTTCATAAATTGCATTTCCTTTGTTACCATTGAAATCAGTACCATTTGATTTATAATGAAATTGAATGGCATCAGCTTGATTTTTCTCACACTCTTCTATTGAAATTTCTAATAATCGAGCATCTATATCATCATCTGGATCCATGAAATAAATGTATTCACCTTGTGATAGTTTGATACCTTCATTTCGTGCTTGAGCAACACCCTGATTTAGGAAATCATAGACTTTAAATTGACTACGGAAACAATGTTTTTTAATAACCTCTAAGGTATTATCAGTACTTCCATCATTTATAAATATTACTTCATAATCCGTAAATGTTTGTTTCAAAATAGCATTCACAGCATTATCTATATAACATGCTACATTATAACAAGGTAAAATGATACTTACCTTGTATTTATAATTCACTACATTATTCATGAATTTTATATTTATCTATTTTTATGTGTTTCCAACATTTTTTTCCTCATTTCCTCTCTTCTTCTCTGTTCCATAGCATTTCTATTAGCATTCAGACACAATGCTATCAGCATACAATATCCCATACCTTTACCAGAAAGCCAAGAAGAATCAGCTGTCTGTTCTATAGCAAGACAACAGAAGGTAATCATAGCCACACGATAATAGCGCATATCTGCAATAATATCAAAAGCAGCCAAACGACGCTTCCAGAACCAGCAGAAGAAAAATACACCGATGATACCAAACTGTGCTAAAGTTGGATAATAGGCATCACAGATAAAACAACCTGAACCAACTGTAGCATCTCCTAATCCCCAGATACCATTTAAATTATACTTATAATATAAAGGAGAATAAAACTTCCAAGCACCATTACATGCAAAGCTGCCCATACCAGAACCGAAAGGCAAATAATCCCAAAGAATCCTTAACGAAGTTTTATAAGTCATAGGACGAGCTAATTCATCGTTGCTTAATCCAGATACATAATAAGCATCAAACCTTGTCCACGTAACCATTAAAATTATTGTCACTAACAAAGTTATATAAATCATTGTTTTAGGAGACTTAAAATTCAATCTATTTTTAATAAAATAAACAAAACCTATAAAACAAATGACCTCGCCCATAAATTTAAATTTTGGTGCCAACATACCAGTTAAAACCAACAAAAGAGCGATATTTCGATTGCGTTTTGTTTCTTTAGTAAAGAGATACCACGACATACCGGTACATATAGCTAATTGACCAAGAACAGGGAACTCTGCTTCTACCTGAGTATCTAAGGTCTGCGGATGATAGAAAATCCAAGAGAATAAAGTTATAACCATTGTACCTAACATCCATTTCTTTTGCCTCTTGGTAAACCTTGGATTCAAAATCCAAGTACAATAAATAATTGCATAAGGACGAATTTCCTGCATCAAATCGAGCCAAACAGCCCCAGAAACATTAGCGCCAAAAAGAAGAGAATATACTGTATAAAAAGCAATCAGACTTATACAAACAGTAAACTCTTTCCATGGTCGCCTGTTGATACTGCGATTATGACTATACATCCACAATGTATAGACAAACAACAATACTGTCATTGCCTCATCTATACTGGAGAAACCAGGAAGATCATTATAAGCTATACAAGTTGGGAAATAGATAATCCAATAAAGAGTAAAAAAACGAGATATATTCTTCATTTTTCAAAATTTAATTTATCTTTAGTGTTTATTCTCAAACGGTATTTGGAACCAGCTATATTTCTTACAAGCCCAAGTCTTTTGCCCTACAACATAGACTAATTGCACTAACCATTTCGGCAATATATTTTTAATAGATTTTGCCTGAGATTTCTTCTGCCAGCTACCTGCGTAGTTATGAGCACAGAAACTCTTTGCTATCTGATGTACCTCTATAGAATTGCGACTATTAAAGAAATTCTTATCAAAGACAAACATCTGTTTCATCTTCAGATTGTAGTCCTTAAGATTCAAAGACGATAATTCCGAAACTCTCCAGAATTTATAGCCCAAACCTGTTAGTACATGGTGAAAACGACAAGGAAGAGGTAGCATATCATAACTTCCGTCTTCTTGAATGAAAGTCCTGCCTGTATATGAGTCCAACATATCCTTTACCCATTTACATCCAGGTTCACATCCTATAACAGCAGCTTCAAATGCTCGTATCTGGTCGTGTCCAACAAAATAAGGCAAATTCAACAACGGATCAAGACTTTTATATACCAACACATCCGAATCCAAATAGATACCACCATAGTTATACAAAGCAAAGAGGCGTATATAATCTGCAGCAAAAGCATATTTCTTAGCCTCAAATGCTTGCTTTGTCCAAATAGTACTATTTATATCGAATCGTTTGGTATCCCACACCCAGACTTCATAATCTGGCAGATACTTCTTCCATGTATCTAAACATTTTTGAATCTCTGCAGGATATGGATCACCCGATAACCAACAGAGATGAATAATTTTTGGTATCATTGTTTATGATTTAAATATTTGAAATTCAACACTCAGTTTTTCCATCAGCCATTTCATTCTCACATCCCAGCTTCCAAGTTTCTCTGCCGTTTCACGATTTTTATCCACAAGAGACTGATAATCCTCAATATGTTCTATCACATCAGCAATCTGTTCTTCTGGTGAGATTTTATCACTCAACTCTATCACTGGATTATACCCGATAAAGTCAATGAGTTCTTGTGGAGCATGCCCCACCATCACCATCCTTGAGAACATACATTCCCAATAGCGCTGCGTAAGAGTTTCTATATCGCCTGCAATCTCTGGCTGTGTGATGCTTCGAGGCAAAGCTACAGTCACCTTTGCATCCCCCATCGCTTCATATAGCTGCTCATTGGTATAGATAAACTTACCATTCTGCTTCGTACAGACATGATTTAAGTTGCGATTTTTGTTATCAAAAACAGACTTCAATTGATCAGCCTTAAATACCTTATCATTGGAACGCCCAAACTCCAATAAATCAATATTTCTATCTTTTAAAAGTTTTCCTTTTTGATATACAGAATCATCCACCGCTTCTGGGCACCAGATGACATTTATTCTTTGCCATCCCTTGTTCTCCCCAGAAAAACGTTCTTGCATCATCTCTGCTGTCTGCCGAGAAGAAAAGATAGCTGTCTTTACCTGATGTCTGCGCAACCATTCACACGTCTTCTCAAAATAGCAGGGCCAACAGTCCCAAAACATAGGAACAACCTCATATCTTGCATAATCAGGGAACGTATCAAATAGCAAAGACACAGGTTCCACAAATCTGAGCCTTGCCTCCTTCTTACATTGCCATAAAGAAGGCAATTCCCATCGAAATGCAGCCCCATGCAAGCACTTCGGAGGATAATGACTCTTCGCCACATCCCCTCCCAATCTCTTCCATGCCTCAAAAGGAGCAAGTTTGAAATTCAGAAAGCCAGGATGTATATATGGCGAAACAGCCTTTATTTTTTTTTTGCAACTCATAGAATTACTATTTTATGTGCAATTTCTACTTATCTTTATATTCCTCAACAACTTTACGTAAAGCCTCAATATATCCTCTTCCATGAGTCAAGTCTGGCTCCATATAGTTGCCCTCAGCCCACTCATTCCAGGATTTCAACATCAAAATCTGATGCTCCTCCTTCTTTCCCTTGATAGCTTCCATTGCCATACGAACATGCTTGGCAAAGTTTTCAGGAGTGGAGTTGATATAAATATTCGTTTTTCTGCCACCACGAGGGGAATGATCCCATTGAGGAACAATCTGCGGTATCACATTTTCATCTTTATCAATCTCTCCGATGAGTTCCTTATAATGCTTTCCATAATCATAAACATGAGTTGGACGATTCAAGAGGATACCCTGCAAGTGCTTAAATACTTTATGCTTAAATGTATTTCTGTTTTGATGAGCATGACCCAATATATCACAATAACATACAGCGTCATATCCTTTCTGAAGCATCACCTCCTTTTTGATACTATTCTCATTTACATTAGCAACGAGATAGATTCCTGGGAAACCTGCCTCAACACTCATTTTCTTAAAACAATCTACATACTCCTGCGGAAGAGCAACTGGATCAAAAATAAAGAGATAAGGTTTACCATCTACTTTGACATAACGCTCATCTTTAAAAGCTTTAAGCAGCAACTCAAAATGCGCCTTGGCATCCTCAATACCAGGATAGGTTTGCTCCATCAAAATAGCTTTAGAATCATTTCCTGCCGTACAACCTACAGCTCTCCATGTATGATTGGCCCATGCCAAGCAGAAAGGAAAATCAGGCTTACCTGTCTCTAACACCTCATGGAATACATCTGCCAAGAGTCTTCTACCATTACCAAACCAGTAATGCCAGTAACAGAACGCGGTCACACCTGCTTCGCGAGCCATTTGAGCCTGTTGCTCACGAATAAGCGGTAAACGAAGATCATAATAACCTAATTCTGTAGGTACACGAGGCTCATCATGTCCCCGAAACAAAGGCTTAGCCTTACCTACATTAGTCCACTCTGTAAAACCTTTTCCCCACCACTCGTCGTTCTCTGGGAACGGATGAAACTGAGGTAAATATAATGCTAAAATTTTTGGATTCATACTATTTATTTCTTAATTTTAATTATTAATGTCGGAATTAACAAGCAAGCAAGTATCATCATAGCAAAAACTGTTACTCCTTGACGATGGAAACCAGTTACCATTATCAAAGTACATACATTCAATATAACCCAATGAGTTACATAATAAGTCATTGAATGTTGACCTATGAATTGTAAGACCCTACAATTAGGCAAAAACTTGAAAATATTATTGAATACGACACAGCCTGCCAATGAAAATATAATGGCAAGAAGATAATTTCCACCACTATTCAATGTATTTGAACGAAATATCAAATGCGATGGGTAAAACAAGATTACTCCCAGATATATAATCCCCGCTATTGATATAAGTTTCTTATCAAACTGTCTATTTTTTAAAATATAACCTAAGGTATAAACGGACAATCCCAAAGGGACATTAGTAAGATATATAGGTAAATTAGAAATGCTATTATAATACAGAACTATCGGTATTATTATACTAATGATGAAAATAAATTGTGGCTTAATCTTTCTTACATATAATTCATTAAACAAAAGTTGAACAAAAAATAAAGAAAACAAAAACCATAAAGGATGATTACCAGTAACACTACCTGTACATACAAACTCCTTGATTGGGGTTAGTAAATAATGTTTCCAATTATAATCATCACTGGCAAATAATTTCAAGCACTGTACTATATGTCCTAAGAAGCTATATATAGCTAATGGAACCAGTAATTTTTGCCCCCCCCGAATGAATAATTGTTTATAATTTTTCGGGGTGTAAAACATTCCACTCTTGAAAAAGAACCAAAACATAAAAAACTTTAAAGGCTCTAACAGAATATTATCAACACTACAATCAACCTGCCCCATTAACAAAACATGATTCAGCATCATGTAACAAATTAACAAACCAGATAAGTTATCTAAATAATAAACTCGTTTATTCATTAATTGCATTATTTAACTTTCTAATAACTTTACATGGATTTCCTGCAGCAACACAATCAGCAGGGATACTTTTTGTGACAACACTCCCAGCTCCGATGATAGATCGTGCACCAATAGTAACACCTTTCAGAATAATAGAATGTGCACCTATCCATACATCATCCTCTATAAAAATCGGAGCAGACTGAGTTCCCTCTCCCGAAGATCGTCGAATCAGATAATCCATAGGATGAGCATCGGTATCCGTTATTAAAACACAAGCACCAATCTTTACATAATTTCCTATAATAATACTATTACTGCACCATATACGAGTACTGCTCATACCCACGTTATTCCCAATCTTTAAATGAGCTTTTGGCTCTATATAAATATTCCCTTGCAAATTACTCGCTATTGGATTTATAGAATCTCCAGAAGAAAAATAGAAGTTATCCCCGATATAGAGACTTCCTTGATTTTTTAAATTCAATTTTCCTGGAATCTGAATATTATTACCCAAATGCCCCCCCACTTTCTTAATGAGAAGCCGATTAAAATAAGGATATACCTTAATACGAACTACTTTTGGAGCATTTAAAAACAAAGAGAAAATTTCACCTATCATACTATATCTTCGAATTTTTTTAGGATTTCATGATTATTATACTGATAATTTAATATCTTTCCCTTAACCTTTGTATAAATGCTATTATTATTTTCTATAATTCTTGACAAAGTTTCAGGCATATCAGCTATGCTACAAATCCACCCTTCTTCATCAGAAACAACTTCCTTAGCTACTGGTATATTATTGCAAAGTACAGGAACATGTAAAACTTTTGACTCTGCAATAACATAAGAAAAGCTTTCTGAAACCGAAGTACAAACAAACAAATCTGACTTTTTAAAATAAGGATAAGGGTTATCCTTTGCTCCTAACAAAATCACTTCACGACTTACATCATATTTTTCTATTTTGTCTAACATGTCTTGAAGACATTCTTCTGTAGAAGCTATAATATACCAGCAGAAGGGCTTTGAAGTCATTTTTTTTAGTTCAGATACAATTTTAGGAATTAAATCAAACTGCTTTGTTGGGGAAAAACGGCCTACAGATAATATATTAAATGTGTTATCCGAAAAAGGTACATTTACTTTTACATCATCAGCCAGTTCTTTAATATGATTAGCATCAACTGAATTATATATAAACATTACTTTATCGGATAATTGTGGATAGAGACTCTGAAAAGACTGCCTTGCAGATTCAGATACACATATTATTTTATCATATTTGCTATAATCACCAGCTTCTTCAAGTTTCCTTCCTTTAACTAAATCTTGCAACCAATATCTTAATTCACAGTGCACCCAAGCTATTCGATTAGAGCAATTACGAAGCATAGATACACATATTGTTGCAGATGATTCTTGATATGCAATAACTGTATCAAATTTTTTCTTTTTCTGAATTCTGTTGATTTCAAATTTATGCAACAATCTACTTGCATTGCATCTAAACAACAAAGAAACTAAAGTAGAAAATTTACGAAACCAGAAATGATCATGAAATAAGCGATAGAAAAGACTCTTTTTTATTAGATACGGCTTAAATACCTTTTCTTTATAGTAAGAATCACCATCCTCGTATAAAGAGAATATTCTTATTTCATATATATTACTATCTATCAATAGCAGCAGGTTCTCCAACGACTTATTGGTACCTCCAATATAGAAATCAGGGATTACAAATAATATTTTCTTTTTCATACATCTATTTTTTCGTCTTCAACCAATCATCATAGTTCTTTCGAAGCGTTTCCAAAGGAATACGTTCATCCTCTGAGTAAAGTTTAGCCTCATGTTCTACGATTTCTTCTGGTGTAAAGACAAATTTTACAATTCTCCAAGGATTACCTACAACAACAGAATATGGGGGGGTATTGCCCGATAACACACAACCTGCGCCCACAATACAACCACGCCCAATATGAGCCCCATTCAGTAAAGTAACATTGATTCCCATCCACACATCCTCCTCTACGATTATGTCCTTATCATATCGATGATCTGGATATAACTCATCCTTCATGGCATCTGTAACATCATGTTTCCACACACCTTTCACTACAGCATGATTACCAGGACATACACATAAATTATAAGAAGAAAAGCTACCTTTCTTCATGATAAACTTAGAACGAGGATTTAAGATCATTGCCCCACCAGGAATACTTGTATTCTCTTCCATAAATAGATTCTTTTTACTAAAAAGAACGGTGTCAGGTGACAAATAGGCAGTAGATGCCATCATGCCATACTCACCTTTTCTATCTATATGTAACCATTTATCAATTTTTAAGCGTAGAGCTTGTTTAATTCCTATTGGATTCATTTATTTCTTATTTAAACATTTATAATAAAATGGTCTTAGCTTATTTTTCATTTTTATATAATAATCCAAAATATAATTTGACCAATAAGCTTTTATCATTGCTTTTTTAAATGAACTTTTCTCATAAGTTTGTGTAAAAATATCATAATGCTTTGGCCTTGTACAATGTTCTTTAAGTTGGTTATTCCAAGCAACAGCTTCATCCACCGTTCTATGTTGATAGTACAAGTCTGCTTTCGTTAAATCAAAATAGTTTTTTCCCTTATCATTGTTAATCAACACCGCAGATACACCTTTATCTTGATTTACTTCGCAATCCTTACCTAACCCCCAAAAATCACATAAAGTAATATCACTTATACGCTGAGAATTCGCATATTGACATGAATAGCAGCTTTCACGAAAGGTCAAGCATCTCAAAAAACCAAACATATAATAATCTTTATTGTAAGGAAAAAAACGAGTTTTATTTGTCGCAACTCTGGTTAATTCCCAGCCAAATCTAGAAACAAATTTTTCTTTTATCTTTTCTTTTCTTCTAAATGCCAGTCTTACCTCTTCATTCTGTTTACAATAAAGTAGAAGATTATCATTGAGCATTTTCTGAGAAGGAACACCATGACAAACCAAATCAATTAACAATAATTTTTTTGGTACTTCTTTAAAGCTATTTTTTACGCCTGCTACTTGACATGGAGTTCCTATAAAACAAACAAGTAGATTGTTTTTAAGATCTTCCTTTATTAATCGAATTGTTTTACCAATATAACTCTGTACATATTTTGATCCTTTTAAACGTTCAAGATCATAAATATTGTCTATTCTCTCATGATGCACAAACCTTGGTGATTCTCCTGAACAACCATATACAACACCTCCATTTTGAATAATCATTTTCGAAATAGCAGTAGCAAGACCACCCGATGAACTCGACAACAACTCTACTTCGTTTTTAACGATAGCTGCATAGCATTCTACAGGAGTTACTGCTTTCAAAGGATTATTCACAGGACACGTTAGCTGACATAACTTACAATTTACACATTTTGTTTCATCGATTCTCGGATAAATATAACCACAAACATCTGTCACCATTTCAATAGCGTTATGTCGACAGACATTATAACAGGCAGAACATCCTGAACATTTATTCTTATCACAGATTTTATCCATAACTATATTAGAATTTACTAAAGAAGTCCGCTAAATATTGTTTAGAAAAACAAATTTGACTATTCAAATTCTCCTTATATTGTTTGAAATCAATATCTTCATTTTTGTATATGTCAGACATGTTTTCTTCATTAAACAATCTACTCTGGGCACCCATTAATGATAATAAGTTCTCGATTCTTGAATTTTGATTTTGAATAGTTTCATTTTTGAATCTTTCAAACGTATAAAACGGAACTTCAAAAATAGTCGAGAAAATGGTACCATGAAAAGAGTCCGTAAAAAATGCTTTTGCGCCCTTTATATATGCAAGAAACTCCAAAGGACCTCCCATGATCATTTTATCTGCTTCTTTATAATATGAAGGATTTAAATAAAACATGTATAATTTACAATTATGTTCATGAGCATATTTCCGAACTGCACTAAAATAAGAAGCATTATAGGTCAAGAAATAAGCCAAGACATAAGATTCCTCATTTTTAATCATTGGCACATATTGCTCCCAATCGCTTTTTGATAGCAGCAAAGTTGGATCAACTACTACCTGTATAGGTATATCTACTATCGACTGAAGCGCAATTCTACCAGTCTCTTCACGGACAGCAATAGCAGAAAATGAACTAAGCAGCTCTTTTATTTTAGCCTTCCACTTTTCAGGTATGATCACCACACCCAAGCTAGGTGCATATGAGATTTTTGACTTAGTTGTAAAATTAGCATAATAAAATAATCTTCTATTATCTTCCAATACCATTGGATTCCAAACCTGATCACTACCACAGATAAACAAATCATAATCTGTCTCATCATTGATTACACTACAGATATTATAATCAATGTTTAACATATCACGTTTAAAAGAATTTGTTTTCTGAATTAAGACCCTTTGCATTTTATAGAACGCATTATATTTAGGACTAAATAATCTTACTATTTTTGTTACATAGTAGGTACATTTGGAAACAATTCTTTGCCATAAAGAAGTTTGTACTGCCAAAGGGGCTACAATAGTAGAATCATCAATTATCTTATTAGAACACCCCATTGATTCAATGAACTTCTGTAAGGCAAAAGCTTGAAGGCATGTTCCAAAATTATAAAATGAATTCCAAGTTATTGTTGCAGTTTTTAACATATTTATCACTTTTGCTAATTATTTATCTATGCACTAACCATAATATTTTATACGCCATTCTATTAAAATATTTATTACGGAGTAATGGTAGGGGCAAACTTGCTAATACCAATCCTAATGAGACTGGTGCTTTTTTAATAAAATGTGATTTCACTTCACTCAATTTCATTTCAAATTGATTCGACATTACACTTTCATTTATTTTTATGTATAACAGAAATTTTGCAAATAAAGAATCAAACTGAAGTCTTTTGTTTTCACAAATAGTTAAATCAATCATATTATGCATAAGTATAATACGTGATTTTAAACCAAATTCCATATTTTTAGCCGTAGTAGTAATTGTACTACCCTCGCGATTTGTTCGATAAAAATATGTATTTTCCATACAAAAACACGCTGATTTGGCATAAATTCCCAACAAGAATGAAAATTGAACATCTTCGAAAATCACATCACCTGGAAAAAAAATATTATTATCTAAAATTAAAGATTTCCTTATAAGTTTATTTACTGGACCAGGAGGTATTCCTCCTTCAGAAAACAAACTTTTACTCATCAACCATTTTTTATTTGATACAAATGAAGGATAGCCAATGGGGGCAAAAGAAATATTACCATCCATATCGGTCATACTACATAATACATAATCAGCATTAGGATGTTTGTCTATTTCACAGAACATAACCTCAAGACAATGAGGTGATATAACATCATCTGAATCCACAAACAATATATATTCGCCTTTTGCATTTTTAACGCCAACATTTCTAGCAATTCCCTGTCGCTGATTCTTTTCTTGCAAAATCACATGGTACTCTACTTTGCTTTTATCATCATCAATAAATTTTCGTATGAGATCAAGACTTTTATCAGAACTACAATCATCAACAAGAATGCACTCTATATTACCTTCAAATGTTTGAGCTGATATACTGGATAAACATTCTAAAATATAATCCTCTACATTATATACAGGTATAATTATCGAAACAGTCTTTTTTTCCATGATTTTATTCGATATAAATATTGTCTAAACAAATTAACATTCCACACTTTATATAACTCTTTTTTTAATTTCCTGTCCGTAATCATTTCAAAAATATGAACACGAACATATTGATCAGTACACTCTTTATACTCAAGTGAAGATATATATTTTTTCTGTAATAAATAATCAAGAATTATTTTATCTTCACGTTGATTTATACCGCTTGCACCATTTTTTTTAGTACTATTGTTTAAATGCATTCTGTATTTATTAAGACCAGTAGAAACATAAATAACCTTGCCATGTTCCGCCATTTCTATCCAAAACATACGGTCTCCCGATGCTCTGAAACTCTTATACATACCTTTAATTCTAAAAAGGTAATCTTTCCTAAACAATGCAGAACTAGCATTCAATATCCCTGTTCCAGAACGCATTCTATCATGAATAAAAAGACTTCCTTCCATCACTTCATCACAATCTCCCTGATAACCAATAGGAGTCCACAAGCCATGTTCATTAAAAGCGACACTTTTACAGAAAGCAACACTCGCATTAGAATCTGAATCCAAAGCTTCGACTAGGGATTTCAACAACTGATTATCACAACTATCATCACTTTCTGCAATCCAAATATACTTTCCTTGGGCTAAATTAAAACCTTTATTCCATTGAACAAAAGTAGAACCACTATTTTTTTCATTAAATAGTATATGAGATACATGAGGATTAAGGCGATATTTTTCTATCACTTTTTTACTTGCTCCATCATCAGGAGAGCAATCATCAAGGATGATAACCTCAAAATTCTGATAGGTCTGATTCAAGACAGATGTTATGCGCTCGTCAAGATAACGAGCATGGCAATAATTAGGAATTATTACCGATACTAATGGATTATTCATTTTCATTTTGCTTTAAAAATTCTACAATTTCGTCTAATTGTTCTTCTGTTGGAAACATGGGAATGATTGCATGAATGCGTATATCTGCTTTAAAAGCAATATCATCTACCATTTCTTTGCTGATAACACTTTTGGGAGCGACGAATTTATTTCCATTGAAACCAACATACAAACTCTTGTTTTTTAACGCATTAATATCTTTTACATGCAGAGCATCATATTTTAATTCTTTTAAAAACTCCGTAATATCATGTCCTGTACTTTTCTCAAAAAAATTCAACATGATACTTTCTGCCCCTAATGAAGTTCTTGTTTTTGATTGGTGGTCAAAATAGCCCAATGATTTTAAATAATGATAGTCTATATTTACACCAAGCGAACCTTCTATAAGTGCACGTAAAAGTATAATACATTTACCGACTTCTTCTATAGACAGTTGATACAAAGTATAAGCCCTCGAATAATGTTCAAATATAGCCAATCCCTTAGCTTCGTTAAACAAGTCCCGCGCATTCTCCAAAGCTAAATCAAAACCATTTTTAAAATCTTTGTATGCTAACATTTTCTTTATTATATCCACAACCAAGGAAGTTGGTTGCGCAAATACGTTTCAGACATTAAACTAAAAGCACTTTCGGGATTAGTAAAGGCTTTGATGGCTGCCTTCTCTTTCTCCGTAAAATCAGAACGAGATTCTTTCTGTCTATTCTTATTTAAAGAAAAAACAAAATTGCATATACCCTGAAGATGCTTCATTCTTTGAAACAGCAACAACTCTGAATTCAATTTGAATTTCATGTTCCATTCTCTCCTGTAATTAGAGTTACAGGAAGTTTTCCATTTGCATTTGGAGTACAAGGAAAATCTAAATGCATTTCCTTAAAAGGTCCTACATTTTTTAATGTCAAATCTTTAATGTTCATAGACTTTCATTAATTAATTTGATTTATTGCTGTCAGGTAAAACTCGAACAGCAATAATTAAAATTATAGTTTTAACCAATTATTTTTTATCTGATTATTGCAATTTGCAATTCCACAAGTCGCAACCATTGCAACAATGAAGTAAACAATCCACCATCCCTGTTGCGAATATTCTATGATAACAGGAAATTCTGCAAGCCGCTCTATTGGCAAGCCATAGATACATATAATCAATAATGAAACCAGCTTGAAAGCAAGGAAATGCCATGTAAGAATCGTAAGGGTATTCTTTCCTATGAAATCTAATATTTTAGCACATATACCTTGCGAAGATTTCATCTTATCAAACAAAGAATAAAAACTCCATGAAGCAAGCACTGCAGTTATTATATATGGAATAAACCGCTTGTTACTGTATGAATTCTGACCCATAGCCATATTCCAAACAAAGGAGCCTATTAATGTTATTGATAGCGACAAAACTATTTGCCAATAGTTGAAAGTTTTTACCCTATACTTCGCAAGACTATAGCCAATATATATCAATAAGGCTGCCGCAAAAGCTTGCGATGAGATATTAATGAATGGAATCTGCCAGCAAGTTTTATTAAGAACAGTGCATATTACTATCAGAATCGCCCCCCCACACAGCGGTTGCTTCACATATCGAATCACAGGCCATACAATGAGAGAGCCGAAAAACAAAGCATTCAAAAACCAGTAGCCACCGAGAAGTTGCTCATGTCCCTGCATTTTGAATATTATAGATGTAGCACGGCTTAAAAACTCCGAGAATGCATATAGATGAGATACATATTCCTTCCATCCATATTGATCGCTATAAATATGCAGGTGGAAACATACATTGTGCAGCAACAGGAATAGTAAACTCCATTTCACATACGGCCAATAAATACCCTTCACCTTATTATATATGTATTTCCGAGGAGCAGAAAGGTACTTTTCTTTAAAGCAATAACCGGAAGCGATGAAGAAGAGAGGCATGTGGAACATATAGATAAAAGATATTTCATGATCAATGATGCCAGAATGACCTAACACCATCAGGGATATTCCCAATGCTTTCAGATAATTGACAGAAGTGTTATAAACTTTCATTATTTAGCAGCCTAAGTTTTTTAGAACGAACTCAACAAATTTATCCATACCTTTTTGCGCTATAAGTTTTGCTTTTTTCTGAGCTTCTGTATCAGGCATCAATGAAGGAATCAAGTTTCTTATCTCTTTAAGACATTTCTCTTGGTTTTCTTCAGAATCCAAAGTTTTACTGAACTCTATACACCATTCTGTTTTACCCAATGTTTCAAGCAAACCTGCCATCTTATGCTCATAACTTAAAGCAATACAAGGAACTCCTTGATTAAGAGCAAACACAATAGAATGATAACGAGCACCTATCACATATTTTGCTTTACTGATAAGTGTTTGCTGGATATCGCTGCTATAGCAGTCTGCTGTAATGATGATACGGCTGTCATTTTTAGCTTTTGCCAAATCACGGAATAGTTCAACATCATTTAAAGCATATTCTCTACCACAGAACAACTGAGGCAACATTAATATATTTAATTCCGGATTGGCAGCCCAGATCTCATCCATTACTTTACAATAGAAATTGATAACTGTCTCATGACTGATTCTTCCTTTATAAGCATAATGCCAAAGCAGGTAATTAGGAACAAAAACCATATAAGGCTTATCACCAACAACAGATTTTAACTCATAAGGAATTTCTACCTTTGGGGAATCTAAGAAAGCAGAATCTATAGTAGAAATATATGGTATATTCAACTCATCTGCCAACAATTCAGTTTTATGGTCGCGAATAGATAGATATCCGAAATAATGCAGCATATCAAGGCTTATCTTCTTGAACTGACGATTGCGCTCAGTTTCAGTAGGGAAAGGTCCGAAAGAACGACCATAGTATGCCAAAGGGCGCTTAAACAATTGTGCCAAACGAAGATGATAGAGATGATTCCAATCCTGGAATCCTCCCATACATATACCGCCAGGAGCACAGACTACGACATCTGCCCATTTATATATGCTCTCCATCCGGCGATATGTAGGATGCCATTTCCACAACCATGTATGATTTGTATATACATCATGATTTCGAAAACGCGGAAATTTTATACATCCTTCAACTTCACTAAAATATTCTACACGTTTATCCTTAACAGCATATTGTCTATATGACTCAGAAAGGCTTGCTTCATGCATAACTTTAATAATGGCATCAGGAAAACGCTTCAGCAATGTACGTATAAGCCCCTTATGAGCTGATTCATCCCCTCGATTAAAAACTGGTTGATTGATTATTAATATGTTCATTTCTATCTTGTTTGAATTATTTTGTTAATTTGAATTTATGTAAAATCGGAGTTACCAGTTCTTTATATTCTGCTTTTCTATGAAATACAACAACAAAGCTAATGATAGTTATTGCAAATGTTATTAATATTTCAAAAATGAAATCTAATATAGACCCCTCATGAAAAGGCTTACATGCAAACCATGTTAATAAGCATACCAAAGTAACAAATAACATTTGAGAATAATATTCCCATAACATTTGCTTATACGTCCTACAAAAAACAGTTTTGCCAATTCGTACGACAAAAGGGGTTACAGTAATAAAGATTTTGCATAAGAATGGAGAAATCAGTACACCCTCAAAACCCCAACATTTTGCTAATATAACAGACAGAAAAATATTGGTAAAGCCTCCTACGACCTGCAATTCTCTTCCTATTTGGAAATTTCCACTTGCTGTACGAAACTTTTCCAAAACCTGACAAGAACAATTTGTGTACATATTTGCAACAATAAGAATAACAACAAATTGGCTCAAGGTATATTCTGATCCTATTTTACCTAACCAAAGATGTATGAAAGAATTAAGCAATTGAACGCAACAAACACTGAGCAACGCATAAATAAAGAATGTAAGAAGATTTAGCTTTTTATATATCTGATATTGGCGTTGTTTCGTCTCTATTACCATTACATTGCCAACTCCTGCTGCAATAGCTCCTATAGCCATCATGAACAATCCTTCAAGTTGAGACACGACCATGGTATAATTGCTGTAATAACCAACAACAATAGTTCCAACAATAATGGATGTTACAATATTTGTAACAGAATTGAACAACAAGGAACCTAATCTAAAGACAAAAACAGAATATACATTTTTAAATATTCCTTTTATCTGTTCATGTGACAATGTACCTTCAACTTTTTCTGCAAGATAGGGATAAACCTTATCCAGTTTCCATGCATTCACCAAATTTTGAATAATTGCCAATCCTATTTTCGCTGATAAATAAACAATGAAATTTCTAAATATCAGAAGAACTATAATATCCAAAACAACAGAAGCAATACTGAATAATGCATTGTATTTTGTTAATATGTAACTTTTTTGATTAGCCCCAAGGAGTGCCTGTTTATAACCTGCGAAAAAATATGAAATGGCAGACTGCATTAAAAACAACACATAAACCAGATACAAGTTTTCTGGTATTGGCTGATTCAGATTTACCATTTTGTTCAGGAAAGGAAGTAAACACAAACCTAAGCCTATAATGGCAAAACCAATATAATGAAAACACTTTTTGTAGAATTTCATTATAATTTTGATTTCGTGTATATCATTTGAGGCTACTGGTTTGTAAAGAAGGAAGGCTATTGCTGAACCAATTCCTAATTCGGATAATGAGAGGAAGGATAAAATGTTGCTAAATAAGCCATTTAAGCCTAAATAAGCAGCACCCAATACATATATAAAAACCGTTCGGCTTGCAAAGGAAAGCCCCAACTGCAGAACCTTAACCAATAAGCTTGAACCAAAATTATATATAGAATTTCTTGTTCTTGAGTTTTCCATTTTATTTAAGTCTTAATGTTTCTCCAGCCATTATTTGACCATATTTGCTTGATAGAAAAATAGCCGTATTTATAATTGTCTCATCTGATACTGCGGTTGTGGCAGTGAGTCCATTTTCTACTAATCCGTGATTTGACAAAGGTTTTGACAACCCATTTATTAAATGAGAAACTGATGAAGAAACGATTTCTCCTTCTAAAGATTTTTCACTTTTAAAAGCTGTTGTCAATGTTGCATATTTATTGTATTGCACTAAATAGTCCGTCTCTATTTGTAATAATCGATAAAGAGAATATAAAATATCATCACTATTAAAATGTAGCTCCTGTGTCATAAGATGATCATTGGATTTCATTCCAATTATGTTTATGATATGATCATATATGCCTAATTGGTTACATGCCATAATGATATCTTCTTTTGCGGACAGAGATGTCATGTCCATGAACTGAAAATAGCATTTTTCTTCTTTTAAAAGTGAACTGACCTTATCTTTAATACCTTCATTATTCGTAACAACGAGCACATTGCTATCTTCTAGTGAAGACCCTGCATGGCTATTCTCATTATTGTCATAGAGTCCTTTATCAAAAATGCTTTCAACATAACAAACCTTTGTAAAAGGCAGCAAAAGGAGTTTTTTTATTTTGCCAATCATAAGCTAAAACTTTTCGCAGGCGCAAGCCTTTATTGTTTGACCATTTAGTTTTTCTGACATATCATCAGTACACATAAGAGCTGCAAGACTTGCAATTTCTTCTGCCATAGTTACATGACGATTGCAAGAACTGTAAGATGCGATGTTACTGCCTGTATGTAAGTCACCCATAACTGTTGCTACAGAACCTGGTGCTATTGAATTACATGTAACTATGCCTTTATTTGTAAAGGCAAACTGTTTTGTCATTTCTATTACACCAGCTTTGGATATGCCATAAGGAGTTATTCCATAACTTTCAAACAATCCACAAACGGATGAAGTGTTTAATATATGACCTTTAATCTCTGCTTCTTTGCAATAATCAACAAAAGATAGTGAAAGCAGCAAGCTACTCTTCAAATTTGTATTCATGCCTGGCCAATAATCTTCAGCATCTACAGATCGGAATCGTCCATCTCTATCTGTATTTTTAAAAATTCCGGCATTATTGATTAACACATTGACTTTAAACTGTTTAAATATATTTTGTGATGTTGCATACAACTCTGAGTCCTTCAGCTGATCCATTAAACAATACGTCACATGATCACATCCTTTTTGCTTTAAATATGAAATTGCTGACAATAATTTTGACTCAGTTCTGCCTGATATTATAACATGGCAGCCTTCAACTAAAAATCTGCGAGCCATTGCCAAACCGATACCGCTTGAGGCTCCTGTTATGAGTATCGTCTTATTTTTAAGGCTTCCCCCCACTACACTTCCTGTAGAATAACTATCTTTAAGCAATTCTGTATAAGGTAATGGTCGCAGCCTATTGTCTATACGCTTGAATCGTGCGAATATTTTTTTCATTGATATAAATCTTGATATGATTTTATTATATTATTGTTCTTCAATTCTTCAAAGAAGAGTTTCATCATTTTTAGACTTCCTCGTTTATTCAGTGAAAAAGCACCATCAAAAAACAGATTAGGATTTTCTTGAAAACTTGAATGTGTTCTATAATCAAACACAGGAACATCTTGCCCTGCTTGTTTTAGACACTTTTTCAAACTTGCCGATATGAAACCTTCAGAATAATATTGATTCAGTTCCTTTCCAAAAGGAGGAATTAAAACTACAGGTACAAAACCTTTTTCCTTGCAGAATGAGAACATTCTTTTCAATACAATAGTGTTCTTATTTAAACTCTCAAGCTGGTCTTTATCGAAATCTGTTTGCTTTAAACTTTTAAAATGAAACATATTCTGCCAACCCATTGCATAATTGTTCATAGCTTTTTTACAAGAAGCAACATCTTCTATTTGCTTTGTAAATGCAGATATTTCAGTAATGGGACCTTCTTTATAAATCAATCCTTTTACTAATCTCCATTGTTTAAGCCTTAAAGGGAAAAAAGCTTTAAGAGTAGATTTGAGATTCCATGAAGGAAGATACCTACTCTTTATTATATCATAATATTTTTCAGGATCGTTACAATAAGAATATCCGTAAAAAGGAACACAAGCAGCAACACCAAAAATAACAATACATCCTTTAGAAAAATGTGAGGAATATTGATGTAATAAAGCTTCATCAATTTCCAGACTTTGGGCTGGCATTGAAAAATTAAACCCGGAAACATTCAACTCTCTATAATTATCGAAAGCATACATCATATAGTTACTTCCGAAATTAACAACCTTCAAATTATTTGGAACTCCGTCAAAGAATCTTCTTTTAGTAACATTTCTGTTCTTATAAGATTCAGAGTGACGATATAATATGTTCAGAATCACATATAACAAGCCCAATATAACCAAAAGGCTTATGACAATTATTAAACTAATGTTCATTTTACTATTCCGATATGACCTTCTGTTGCGTTATCTCGATGATGAATTGATGCAGGATTTCCAATTACTATGGAATGCGATGGCACGTCAAAATTGACAAACGTATTTGGTGCTATCAATACATCATCTCCAATCGTTATGCCTCCCACTACTGTAGAGTTGCAACGAATACAAACATTCTTTCCAAATTTTGGAGTGCCAGCATGTTTACCTCGTATATCTCTGCCTATAGTAACACCATGGGTAAGCATCAAATTGCCTTGAAACTTAGCATTTCCATTAATAACTACGGTGCCAGGATGTCCTATAATCAACCCCTTTGGAATGTTCATGTTCTCATACAGCATAATGCCTGTATATTCACTAAACCTAATCAGTTTGTGCATATAATATCGTTCCCATACCGATCCTTTTGACGCCTGAGCCAAACGATAGTATTTGAGATATCGAATTTGCAACAGCTTAAAATCAATTCTGGACAATTCTTCTTTACCTCGAAAAGACGCATTGAACTTTAAATCATAATCATACGTCTCCTTAAAATACTCTTTATTTATAACCCAATTCTTAGGGTTAAGCCATTTCTTTATGTTCATTATCTAAATAACTTTTTGAATATGGTTTTCAATTTATTAATTATTCGGCGAAATATATTTGGCTTTTTTGCAACTCCTTGCCACTCTGCAAACAGAAATGCTTTTTTCGGATACTTAGAAAGAAGCAACTTATAGAAGATACTTCTTTTTTTATAATCACAAGTCCGGTTTTCTATCATATTGGTATTACCTTTGATAATTTCTTCCAAAGGTAATTCGACGCTATCAACCATAGATGCTACCTTAGACCACAAAGAAAGTCCTTTATCTGAATGAACAATAACAGAAGAAAGACCTTTGTTATCATTTATTTGAGGTACCAGACGACTGGCTCCCCAGCAATCAGCTAAAGTTATATCCGCTTCTCTTTCAATTCGCTTAAAAGGACATACAAAACAAGAACGGCGCATATTATATGTATCAAACATACTTTTAAAGTATGGATTAATCATACCCCATTGCTTAAACTCCTGCTTACCTGTAGTAATAGCAAGATTAAAATGATTCCATCCTACGCTTTTTTCCTTAAAATTGACATTTAGGATTTTTTCTCCTTTAAAATAGGTATTCAAGTAAATTTGCCAGACTTCTGCAGACGGGATACCCATACATATCAAATCAACACATACAAGATTATCATAATCTTTTCTTAAGAAAGTATGCAGACCTTCTACTTGGCAAGCCAAACCTGAGAACAAGACAATCCTGCCTGTTTTAAGTATTTCCCGTATCTTCTTAAAGATTTCCCTACTTGGTTTGCATTGAAGATATTTCGAACCTTGAATAAGTGGCAGTTCTGCATCACTCTCTATAATTTTATATTCTGCATTGAATATGTCATCATAAGCAACACCAACAACAGCACCTCCCATTGATAATACAAACTTGGCTAAGACTGCGAAAATGCTACCTGAAGAACTAATGAGTCGTTGCTCATAATTCTTATTACGGGCTGCAAATCCCCTTTGCACACTATTTTTGTCCAATCGTGTTTTTGTCCTATCCTCGTAATGTAATGGCGGACAGACTTTTTGACAAAGACCACAGTCAATGCACAAAGTTTGATCTATATGTGGAAAATCAAAACCTTCAGAATCACGCTGCATACTTATTGCCTCTTTAGGGCAAGAAGCCATACATGCGCCACATCCAGTACATCTTTCCTTTTCTATTATTATATTCATTATAACCTGTATCGTCTATATTTCCATATGCCCTCTGAGCCGCCTTTATTTAAAGGCAATTCTAGAGATTCATATAATATTTCTCCTTCCTATATCTTAGACTAATAATCTATATTTCGCTGCCTTATATCATTCTTCTCCTTTAAGGACTTATCTGATATATTCTTCCTTAATGCTTTCTCAATATTACCTTCTATAAATTGACTGCCTAAAAACTTTGCCTTTTGTATTAAACTTTCTGAAAGAGCAGAATTGCTGTTGTTTTTAAAACATAGCACACACAGCTTACCGTATGTGGCATATCTCAAAATGCCCTTACCTATATATTGATTCAAATCATCAATAAGGTTATAGTATTTATTAATATCTAAATCAACCAATACAAAGGTCAACAAAAAGATTCTGAAGGAATTTCCGTGAGGATTCATTTTCAATTCCTTTAATTTCTCTTCAAATATTCTAGATAAGTTCTTCTGGGCAACAGCATCATATAGAAAAGTTTCTACCATCAACGGCATATATTGCATTACGATTTTTATTAAATCTTGTGCCTGCAAATCATCTAAGTTAACCTTTCCTTCAAAGTTATTCATAAACATCAATCCAAGATTACAGGTCCCTGTCAATAGGAAATCCAAGATTTCATCGGCGGTTTTATCCTCCGTACAATCACAAATATTACTATTTCGATAGACTCTGGCCAAAATAAACAATGCCTTCTCTACGTTTTCCGTTGTCGGATCAATTTTATCGTAGTATTTTTTCTTCTCAACTTTTGATGTTTCTATTAGATGTTGTGTTGACATCGGACAGTAATCATCGCCCGTTTCGACAAAGTTTTCTATTTTCGTTATCAATTTATTCACACTTGACATTAGTTTAGATATACTCATAACATCATTCTTCAAGCGATCATCTATTGCATTATAGTCTGGCAATGCTGTCAATGGACTAAGAATCTCTTTTGTTTTGCTGAAAATAAATCTAGGAAATTCAAAATCGTATTTTTTAAAACCTGAATATAGTTCAAACTCATTACCAAAAGAAAGGTAAAAGTGTTCCTCTTCCATTACTTTCTTCTTGAATGCTTCATCCTTGCTCATTTGATAGGCCAAAAAATATTCAAAAACACCTTTTAGTCTGAATGTGTACCTTTCATGAGGAGTCTTATACATCACACCTATCCGAAGCAATGTGGAAAGTGTGTTTTCTACATTTTCAGTATATTTCTGATGTTTAGCAATATGCTCTTCGGTAAAGTTTGCCCATTGAGCATAAGACATTGAATAATCATCATCAAACTCAGACAACAATCGTTCTGCGAGACAACCCAAGTAAGACAACAAATCGTCATACTGAATATTCAGTTCGTTATATTTAACAATACCCTTACGATGAAGCAACTCATCTATATAGAGTTGAACCAACTCAAAATTGTTATGTATGTTAGCCTCATCCGTCTTCTCTAATATCCATAAGAACAGGGAAGCTGTCCAATAATTGAAAGGAATGTGCATCTGTTCAAAGATTTGGACTATTTTTTCCTCAAAATCCCGTTTCTTTTCCAATGATATGTTTGGCCATTTGAGAGTAAGTTGATGTATTTCACGATGCGTAACAGAATGTATATATAACTTGGAGAAAGTTTTTCCACAAACCTCAACTCTGTCAAATCCAGAAGACAAACGTTCTTCAGAACACGCCAACATTCGAAAATTATCTACACCTTTCAAACTGTGCTCAACCTGCTCTATGACTATTTTCTCTTTATAATCGAAATTGTCCAAAAGAACCATCAATTGATACCTCGACAAGATATTTTCTGTAGAACGTTTGTTCATGCTTAAAGTCCTTGCCAATTCTGTCTTGATATTTACTTGCCTTCCTTTCTTCAATTCAGTACAATCCAACAAGACAGGTATTGTCTGTAGTGTATCATAATTCAACAATGTATCCAACAGTATTTTCCAAAGAAGCGAAGTCTTTCCACACTTGTCCAAACCGAAGAAAATATAGTTCTCATCATTATTTAACAAGTTCTCAATGGACATACTATTGCCTTTTCTTTTGCTCGCCAAAATTTCCTGATAGCTTTTATCCTTGATAATAGGTGAAGTGAAAAGATTTTTAAAACCATAAGCTTCATTCTGATCAGTATCATGTCCTGTCACAAATAAGCTATCTGCCTTTTTCAAATTATCCTGATATAACCTCCGCATGGATTTTCTGAACTTATTGGCATTCTGTTTTTCATCAGACATAGGTATCTGCTGATGTCGTTCCTTACCTTCTATATATGAACTACCCTCCTTGAAATAGCTTTGTAAACCTACGGTATAGTCATCCTCTATATCTAATATGTCAAAACCAAATTTTGAAGTCTTATCATTTAAGTTGATCGTTGCTGGAGCTATATTATGAAGAAGTCCTATTTCTTTTGCCTCATGCATAGACATACGCCCTTTATGGTAATGACCCGTAAGCAACAAATGGCAATGTTCATAAATAAGATCTTCTATATCTTGTGTTACAAAATCCTTGAAGTCCGACAAATTATGATGCATAGCGCACATAACAATATCGCATCCTTCGACTTTGACCAAAGAATCCAACACTGCATCTTTAGGCAAGAGTAAATTTCCTCTATCAGTATTTGAATAAAAACAGCGCCATGCGGAGTTCAACCCGACCAAACCAATCTTACGACCTTTAATTTCTATTATGTTTGTTACATGGAATGGAGTAACCTCAAAAGTGCTGCCATTATAGAAATCATGAACATAATCCATATAATATTTCATACGCTCTAAGCTGAGTTCTAACTGCCGGTTGGATTTGAGAAAATCATTAAGACTATCCCAAGAATTACAATCCTGCAAAGAAGCTGTAATCGCAGGAATTTCTACATCACGATTTACATCATGATTTCCCGGTACAAGTAAAATTTCATTTATACTTAGACCTGTGGCAGCTAACAGAGGTTTCCACAACAAATCGTCTACCTTATCATAGTATTTCCTATCTGTTGCTTTATACACTAAATCACCTGAAAAAACAATGATATCTATTGATTTGTCTTTGACTGCCTCACACAAAGACTTCACCATATCTGTATATTCCAAAAGATTTTTATCTTCAAAATGGAAATCTGAAATATGTAAGATTCTCATACCCTTATATTTTTTAACCAAATAGACACATCAGAAAAAGGAGCAGATGCAAAGAGTTTTCTTCGCTATTCTCTTTATCTGATGTTTGATTTACCATATATTACTTTCCAAACTCTTTTATCCTCTGTTCCTCCTTCAACTCGCAAACTAACAGCTGTCCATGCTTCTCTGCAACGATATAACCATCTAAGCCTTGAACTACCACCTTACTTTCATCGGCTGCATGAACCACGCTGTTCTTGCATTCATATAATCGAATGTCCTTGCCTACCTTGGCATTGCCATTTTCATCTTGTAGAAGCAAGGTTCGCAAGCTGCACCAGCTACCTAAATCGCACCATCCAAACTTAGCTGGCAGTGTAAAGGATACTAATCGTTGCAATCGCTTCCTTATCTGAGGTATAGCTCAATGCCTTGCTCAATACTCGCTGATACTCTGTGGTATTGATTACCAGAGCATCGGATGGTGTCACTACTATGTTTGCTTTCGGATGCCTCTTTTGTATCTTCCTGCAAGCATAGGCGATACAAGGTGCTGTATTGCGAGCCTCTGGTTCTGCCAATATATTATCTACTGACATATCAGGGATTTGTTCCTTGACAATGCTGATATATTTCTCGTTTGTCACCACCCACATATTCTCTACAGTACAGATTGGCTTCAATCTATCTACTGTCAATTGAATAAGGGAACATCCGACTCCCATCACATCTATGAATTGTTTTGGGTAGTCGGGTGTTGACATAAGCCAGAAACGGCTTCCTATGCCGCCAGCCATTATAATGATTTGTATATCGTTGTAATTAGTCATAAAGCTTTTTCTTTCACGTTTTTTAAGTACGCTGATAAATAAGAGCCGTTTGAGTCCGTAATACCCGTAATGAAGGCCGAGTGTCTATTATCCACTATTTATTCACTTTTTTGCAACATTGAAAATTGAGTACTTATTTCTACACTTTTGTTTGATTTATATGTTGCTTACATTTCATATTTGATACGCCTTCTCTTACTGAATATTTAGATTCCATTAAAAAGTAAGTGAATACATTATTATATATCTATGCACATCAAAGTTTTCTATTTTTCTATCTTTACTTTTGGCTTATTAAAAAAGAATCCGATACCAGAAAAGAAAAACACAAACGTTCCTGCTAATTTGCAGGATAGCTTTACTCCAAAGCCTTCAAAAAGAATCGCTTCATCTTTAATGCCAAAGAAGATCAATATAATTGCAATGATGAATCCAAATACACAAAGAATGTTTTTTTGCTTAACTGCAGATGATTCCATTTTTATACCTTCCTTGTTTATAACGGTTCCTTGTCCTTTTGATACAAAATCATGCTTTTTATTCTTCTTTTTATGATGATTTGTTTTTATGGGTACATATTTTCTATGTTGTCTTTTATTTTTTATCATTTCTTCTATTTTTAATATTGTTAAACGAATGAGAAATATGTGTATCTATACGCGAAGTTACTTCTCTGCTCAGAAACACGATCTCTCCACGCTGTTCTTTTATTTTAACAGCTTTTTCATAAGTGCTCATTATTAACTTTGCCATGATGTATGCAATCCTTTAAGATTTCTCATAAATGGTTTCATTTTCTCCGTTGAATCAATTACTAAATATGTCTTTCTTTGCAATCTTGTTTTGTCAGTTGTAGGAATTATCATCTTTTTATCAGTTTTCACCATCAACAAATGATTACAACCAAACGCATAATCTGTAGCATCAACCACTATTATCAGATCTATACTATTTGAAAATTGCTCATCTTTTATATCGTCCTTTCTGAAAGATTCACACACCCAAATGTATCTTGGCATTGCAGTACAGATTGCCAAAGACTTATTTTCATTGGACATTGATGATTTTGTAAGATATGCCTTATAAGACCTTGATGTGGTTAGAAATATACGATGATAATATTCCTGACCTTCAGAAAGAAACTCTATGTTTGAAAATAATTGTTGAAGTTCCCTAACCATGTTGGCGGGATTCAACTGTTCTGCATCAAGCAATATATTTTCTGCAACAGGGACTATAAATTCTTCAACGTCTTCTATATTGTCTCTTAAGAAATAGGGTTGTTCGTTATCATTCATGCAAACTACTTTTGCATCACTACAAAAGAATTTGTTTTCTCTACCAACAATTAAAAAAGCATGAGTTGATGTACTAGCATAAATTGGCAATCCAGACTCTATATAAATCTGTAAGATACGTTTAAAATCATTTGCATTTAAAACATGCTCTTGGTTATCGTTATCTATACCACCTTTCGTATATCGTCGAGTGGCCATCCCCATATTTTCAATAATTGCAGCAACTGTATCCATATCCAATCCTATAGAAGGTTGATTACGATTTGACAAGTTATTAGTTACTTGATTTGCTATTTGAGAAGGCAACACTCTTGAATACTTATTGTATTTCCTTGAAAAGTAATCGAAGAGAATAACAATAGCATTTTCTGCACATTGATTCATCTCACCATCTTGACCACAAAAAGGGAAACCTGTATTCGTTAACAAACGTCCCATTATAGAAACAGTACGCTTACACAAGCATATAGAATAGTTGTTGTCATGGTAAATCAATGGTGATAAAAAAGTGTATCCGATGATGCGCTTTGGAGTAGGACGTAAAACAACATATCCAAGAAATTTATCATTCATATCTACATCCATAAAATTATCTTCTGTAATTTCTGGTTTGAAAAAAGAAACTCGAAAACAATTACGGTTATAGTTTCTATGCTTGCGTGAATAGAAAGAATAATAAGAATCCCGATAATATTCTTCTACATAAGGATATTCCAAACAGCAAAAAACATTATCTATTGTACCTTTCAGTATCCTTTTTAAGTCTTCCTTAACCACTAATGAATCTACATTTAATTCTTCTGCTATTATTTGAATATTTGTAGCCGATAGAAGTTCTTTCTTATTACAGAAAATGAAAGAAATATTGATAACTGGTAATGGATTTCGATACTCCTCATGCCCATCTATAGGATGTACAATGATATCATGTTTACTTTTTTTCTTTTTGACTTGACTAATAATTTTCTTTATCAATGACATCATTAGTAAGAAGGTGCTATAATTTGAGAAGGGACATATGCATGTCGATCTCCTAAAATATTTATTATTGTTTTATCGTAATCAAATGTTTCAATATTCTGAGTATTCAATTGAGGACAAAGTTCATATATTAAAGCAGACTCAACACGCAATCGCTGTTTTTCTGTAAAATCTTCAGTCAGTGCAAAAGAATAAAATAATTCTTCACCTTCTTGAAGTTTAGCTATGAACTTATCTCGTTTATCATGTTCGTTATGCCTTTCGTGAAGGTCAAAAGTTTCTCCTATATACAATAATTCCATCAATGTTACAGTTTTTAAATGGGGGACAAACACGCCTCTATAAACAAAATAGATTCCAGAAGAATGCGGGAACCCCATTCTGGACTGATCTCTATAATATCCTTGAACATCAAGTTGAAATTCCATAATATTTATATTTAAATTAAACGTTTATATTATATCATTATCAAATGGACTATCAAAATTCATTAGTATCTCATGCTTTGTATATATTTCCGACAGTTTAGAATACTCAGCTAGAAATCTGATAGACACATTTATTCTTATCTTATTCTACCGTTACACTCTTTGCCAAATTTCTTGGCATATCCACATCCAGCCCCTTATCAACTGCCACATAATAAGCAAGTATCTGGAGTGGTAACACACTCAGTAATGGTACAAGAGCATTGAGGGTCTGTGGAATCTCAAGTACAGAATCGGCTATCTTCCTCACTTGCTCATCCCCCTCTGTTACCACTGCCAATATGCGTCCGTTGCGGGATTTTACTTCCTGCATATTGCTGATAATCTTCTCATACAACTGGTGATGTGTGGCAAGGAAGACGATCGGCATATCGGTATCAACCAATGCTATCGGCCCATGCTTCATCTCGGCTGCAGGATAGCCCTCGGCATGGATATAGCTGATTTCCTTTAGCTTCAAGGCTCCCTCTAATGCTACGGGATAGTTGAATCCTCGACCGAGATAGAGGAAATTATGTGCATAGGTGAATACTTTAGCCAGTCGGGAGATCGATGGCGTCTGCTCCAACACTTTCTCCATCTTGCCGGGAATCTCTGCCAACTCGGCGATGGTCTCTACATAGTCTTTTTCGGAAAGGGTGCCCAATTCATGACCTAATGCCAAGGCAAAGAGGGTGAGCACTGTTACCTGACCTGTGAAGGCCTTGGTACTCGCTACGCCTATCTCGGGACCTACATGAATGTAGATACCTGTATCTGTTTCTCGGGCAATAGATGAGCCTACACCATTGACGATGCCGAAGATCAATGCTCCATGCTGCTTGGCAAGTTGAATGGCTGCCAAGGTGTCGGCTGTCTCGCCACTCTGGCTTATGGCTATCACTACATCATCGGATTCGATGACGGGTTCGCCATAACGGAACTCGCTTGCATATTCTACTTCTACTCGCTTGCGGCACATCTTCTCTATGAGCTGCTTGCCGATGAGGGCTGCATGCCAACTTGTTCCGCAAGCTACGATGATGATATGCTTGGCTGACATGAGTCGGTCTTTATAGTCTGTAAGGGCTGACAACACGATGTGGTTGTTGGATGGATTGTCCTTATCTGCAAACAGGCGACCACTCATACAGTCTTTCAGGCACTGGGGCTGGTCGTAGATCTCTTTCAGCATGAAATGGTCGAATCCTCCCTTGCTGAGTTTGGAGATGTCGAGGTCTACGGTCTTGATGGCATAATCGCATAACTTATGGTTGAGATTGACCATCTCTATATCCTTACCGACTCTGATTTCTGCTATCTGACCATCTTCGAGATAGACTACCTGGTCGGTATATTCTACGATAGGAGTGGCATCACTGGCGATATAGAAGTCTTGCTTGTCGGCTCCTACGCCTACCACCAATGGACTTGACTGGCGGGCTGCCACAATGTGAGTGGGGTTCTTGCATTCGATGACTGCTATGGCATAGGCGCCCACAACATCATTCAGTGACTGGCAAACGGCTGACACTAAATCTTTGCCATTCTGCTGATAGTATGAGTCTATCAACTGTACCAGCACCTCGGTATCTGTTGTGCTCTTGAACTGATAACCGCGTGCTATGAGTTGTTCTTTCAGCACCTGGTAGTTCTCGATGATGCCATTATGTACCAAAGCCAGGTCACCACTCATACTGACATGGGGATGTGCATTTTCTGCTGAAGGCTCTCCATGAGTTGCCCAGCGGGTGTGGGCTATACCGATATGGCCTCCGCAGTCTTTGTCTGCTGCGAGTTCTTCCAAGTTTGCCACCTTGCCCTTTGTCTTATAGACATTGAGTTTGTCCTCTCCATTGACGAGTGCTACTCCGGCACTGTCATAGCCTCTATATTCGAGTTTCTTCAGTCCTGCTATCAGGACTGGATATGCTTCGTTTTGTCCTATATATCCTACTATTCCACACATAAATTTATGGTTATTATTCGGTATCACCTCATATTACCTATCCGTATTGAGGCTTAGCCCTCCACCAGCTAATGCCAGTGGAGGTTATACCATAACTTGACTAAAATTTAATTTCATTTTTATTGATCTTCATCCCCAAACCCAGGAAGAAGAGTATAAAGTTTATTCTATTTTTCCACATTCATGGAGTCGTTGTTTAACACCCTGCAGAACCATCTCCGCCCACGGCTTATGATTTCTGCCTCATTAATTTTGCTGCAAATTCAAAGAAATCAGCAACATTTTTAAAGTTGTCAAACTGCTGGCAATATATACTGGCATCAGGCTCAGAGAAGCTTTGGCGGATATCTGCCGTTATCATATTATTGTTCGAAAACGTACCCGTCCTTCCTTACCGTTAAAGAAGTCATCTTTTCGAATCCCTCCGTCTCCCTTTAGCCAAAGGGAGCTCCACCTTTCTCACCAAGCCTCTCTTTCCTCAGGAACGAGAGGATGTAACCGCCCTCCGGTGCTCAGAACCGCTTCGCTATAAGGTTGGC
>ERZ1023839.22-NODE-22-length-61527-cov-16.059165_pt1 | contig 61527 bp, 59 predicted proteins | sample MGYA00380383_ERZ1023839 | MGnify/ENA primary metagenome ERZ1023839 (study PRJEB33179, sample SAMN07449065) | human gut metagenome | biome: Human-gut; feature: Human associated habitat; material: Faeces | host: Homo sapiens | place: India:Kasaragod | collected... | reverse complement strand
ATAAATATTATTTTATTAGAAAATGGTAATATAAATATAACTTATAACAATGTAAAAATTAATATTAATAAAACAAATAAAAATACATATGAATATGATTTTATCTCAAAAAATTATAAAGTTTCAGGAAAATTTGAGATAAAAGAAAACTCTACATTTACCTTATTTGATAAAACCAATTATATTGATAAAGATAATCTTTCTTATAACGATAAAATGAATCTAAATGAGGAATTTAAAAAGTTAATTTTAGAATTATTTTCTAAAACAATACCAAACACGATTATGAATTAATCGTGTTTTTTTCACACTTTTATAATGATAAAATTATAATAGAGGTGATTTATTTATGAGTCGTAAAGACAATAACATTATTAAAAGAAAGGATGGTACTTTTGAAGCCAAATATATAAAAGATATTATTAATAATAATATAATATATGGATATATAATTGGTAATTCAAAAAAAGAAGTTAAAAAAAGATTAAAATATTCTCGGAAATATGAATTAAATTTTAATATTTATAAAATACCAGTTAAAAAAAATAAAGAATATTTACAAAGTTTTAATTATAAAATTGATAAATGGTTAGAATTCAAAAAAAATAAAGTAAAAGAATCAACTTATACAACATATTTATATATTGTAGAAACTAGGATAAGATCTCAAATAGGATACATTAAAATAAAAAAATTAAGTAAAGAAATTATAAATAGTTATTTGGAAGAACTTAAAAATAATACAGATTTATCAATAAATAGTATTCATGATATAGCAATAATAATAAAACAAATATTAAAATATCATAAAATAGTAATTGACTTTAATGTTACTCCCAAAATGCAAAAAGAAATAGTGGTATTTACTAAAGAGGAAATAAAAACAATTAAAAAAAGAGCATTAACATATAATAATAGATGTGATTTTGGAATAATATTATGTTTATATATGGGTCTACGAATCGGAGAATTATGTGCATTAAAAAAAGAAAGTTTTGATTTAGATAATTATACAATTACAGTTAATCATACAATACTTAGAATTAAAAATGTTAATAAGTCACGTAATTATAAAACAAAGTTAATAATAACTAATCCTAAAAGTAAGACATCACTTAGAACTATTCCTATACCAGATATATTAAAAAAATATGTAAAGTTTTATGTAATAAATATGAATACTGGTAATTATTTTCTAACAAATTCACATGTAGCAATGGAACCACGATGTTATACAAATCATTATAAAAGATTTTTAAAATATTGGGGAATAAATAATAAAAAATTTCATACAACAAGACATACTTTTGCTACAAATGCTGATGAAGCATGTATGAGTACAAAAGCTCTTTCTGAAGTTCTTGGACATTCAAGTGCAAATATAACACAAAATTTATATATACACCCCTCTTTAAATTATAAAAGAGTATGTATGAATAATGTATACAATAAAAAAACTGACTAAACATCAGTTTTTTAATTTAAAAAGTTTTTCTTCTTCCTCGATAAGTTTTTGTTTTTCATTTGCCACTATATTTTCAGGAGCTCTTTTTACAAAGTTTTCATTTGAAAGAAGATTTTTTCTTTTATTAATTGATTTTTCTAATTCTTCAATTTCTTTTTGAATATCTTCCTCGGAAACTTTATTTTTAACTTCAAAATATAATATAGCATATTTTGATTCATATTTAATAGAGTCCTCAATATTATCTACTTTATTTTTAAATTTAATTAAACCATCATATAATTTTTCATCAAATAAATACTCTATTTTAACTGCATCACTATTTATAATATTATTTTCTGCTTTAAAATTACGAAGAGATGTTATATCATTTAATATTTCAGTAGTTTCTAAAATATCATAAACTTCTTTTTTATTATATACTGGATAACTACTTTCCATTATTGATTTACTTTCTTTAAATGGTAAGTTTTGATATATTTCTTCGGTAACAAAAGGTATAAATGGATGAAGCATTTTTATTATACCTGTTAATATATTAAGAAGTACACTTTTTGAAGTATCATTTAAATATATTTTAGATATTTCTATATATGATGAACAATAATCATCCCAAATAAATGAATATAGAGTGTTAAATGCATTATGAAATTCATATTTATCCATATATTTTGTTACTTGTTTAATAACATTATTATATTTTGTTAAAATCCATTTATCATAATTATTATATTCTTTATAATTATTATCATTTAAATTATTAGTATTCATTATTACATACCTTGAGGCATTCCATAGTTTATTAATAAAGTTCCAAGAAGATGCAACTTTTTCTTCATCATATCTAAGGTCCATTCCCGGAGCTGAATTTGTTGTTAAAAATAATCTTAATGAATCACAGCCATATTTATCAATTACCTCGATTGGATTTACACCATTACCAAGACTTTTACTCATTTTTCTACCTTGTTTATCACGAATTAGTCCATGAATAAGGCAATCTTTAAATGGTCTTTCATTCATAAATTCAAGTGATTGGAAAGTCATTCTGTTAACCCAAAATGGTATAATATCATAACCTGTTACTAAAACATCATTAGGAAAATATCTATCTAAATCATCAGTTTTATTAGGCCAACCTAATGTTGAAAAAGGCCATAGTGCTGAAGAAAACCATGTATCTAGTACATCTTCATCTTGAACCCAACCTTCTCCAGTCGGAGCATTTTCGCCAACATATATTTCATCACCTTTATACCATGCAGGAATTCTATGTCCCCACCATAGTTGACGAGATATACACCAATCATAAGTTATTTCCATCCAGTGATTCATTGTTTTTTCATATCTTTTTGGAACAAAATTTACTTTTGTATCTTTATTTTTTTGATTTTCAAGTACCCTATCTGCCAAAGGACGCATTTTTACAAACCATTGTGAAGATAAATAAGGTTCAATCATAACTCCAGTTCTTTCTGAATGTCCTACATTATGAGTTATTTCCTCTTTAGAAAGAAGTAAACCATTTTTTTCTAAATCACTAACAAGTTTTTCTCTTGCTTCCTCTCTAGAAAGTCCTTGATAAATACCAGCATTTTCATTCATCGTAGCATCAGGATTTATACAAATAATTTCTTTTAAATTATGTCTTTTACCAACTTCGTAATCATTTGGGTCATGTGCTGGAGTTATTTTAACACAGCCTGTTCCAAACTCTGGATCTGCATGCTCATCACCAATAATTGGAATTAATCTTCCCACTATCGGAAGTACTACATTTTTACCAATTAAATCTTTATATCTTTCATCACTAGGATTAACCGCAACAGCAGTATCACCAAATAATGTTTCCGGTCTTGTTGTAGCAACATCCAAATATTTATCTGTTCCTTCGATTATATATTTTAAATGATAGAAATATCCTTTTACATCTTTATATATAACTTCTTCATTAGAAAGTGCTGTTTGTGCTTTTGGATCCCAGTTAATTATACGATAACCACGGTAAATAAGTCCTTTGTTATAAAGGTCAACAAAAACTTTTCTTACAGCTTTTGAAAGTCCCTCATCTAAAGTAAATCTTTCACGAGAATAATCTAGTGCTAGTCCAAGTTTAGCCCATTGTTTATGAATATTATTTGCATATTCCTCTTTCCAATCCCAAGCATATTTTAACCAATCCTCTCTTGAAAGAGTTCTTGGATTAATTCCCATTTTAGATAATTTTTCATCAACTTTTGCTTGAGTTGCTATACCAGCATGATCCATACCAGGAACCCATAACGCATCAAAACCACAAAGCTTTTTATATCTTATTATGATATCCTGAAGTGTTGTATCCCAAGCATGACCTATATGTAAATTGCCTGTTACATTTGGTGGGGGAATAACAATAGCAAAAGGTCTTTTACTTTTATCATTACCCGCTAAAAAAGTTTTATTATTAAGCCAAAACTCATACTTTCCTTTCTCAACTAAATTAAAATCATATTTTGTTTCCATTTTTACCTCCAAAAAAAAGATGGTTACCAAAAGGGTGCATATAGCACGGTACCACCTTTATATTTATCTTATTATCCTTAATGCGGACTCACAGCCTACCCTATTTACTTAGGTAAGCAACTAGCAAGCTACTTCATTTAATCAGGGTTTAAGAAAAGCTTTCAGCACACTACTTTTCCTCTCTAATAAAATAATTAAACTACTCCTCTTGCATAACGTTTTTACAAAGTTATTATAACATTAGATTTTTCTAATTTCAACTAAAAATTTTATGTAATAAATAGTGCTGCAGTGTTAATTCTCATACTTAAATAAAAAAGCGCCTATGTTACAGTGCTGTAACATAAGCGTAACCCAATTATGGCAGCGCTCGTCAAGTTAAAAACGATTGCTTCCTTTTTTTATTATATGCAAGGAGGTTTCCTTACATACTTAATATAGCATTTTTTGTGCTTCTAGTCAATAAATAAAAAAAAATGTATATAACAGCACATTATCTTAAATAATAATTTTTATTATTTTTTAAAACTCTTTTGTTAACTGATAAATTAGTAAATTGTTCATCACTTGTAAGTATTTCAAATATAGCCTCTTCGAAAACTGTTGACACTAATTTATCTAAATTAATATGTTCATTTTCTAAAGCAATTTTACAAATTTCTTCGATAAATGAATTACTTACTTCAAGACTAATACCATGTTCTGCAAAAAAGTTAATATAATATGGAATTAATCCATTTTCTGGATGACATAATTTTAATAATATCATATCTCTATTCATTGGTCTTAATTTAATATTATAGTTTGTTAAACTAGAAAGTTTTTCAGGAACACCTTCGAAATATGATGAATAACCACATTTAGGTTTTCTTGAAAAGTCACCCATAATTATTATTAACATATCTTTCGTAGGATAATTAATTATTCCTCTTTCAGTTATTATTTTATAATCAATTCCCATCATTAAATCTCTTAAAGTATTTTCACTCGAAGAGGAAACATAACTATTTGGATTAAATAATAAACTTTCTGCATTATCTAAAATTAATGTTGAATTTAACTCACTTCCTGTATTTGCAAGGCTCATAAATAGTGCATCAAAAGAAAAATTTTCATTACTTAAATCTTCATAATAAACTTTTGCTGGTAAAGTATCCTTTAAAACAGAAACTATATCGTTTTGAATTGAACCTTTTTTACCGTCAATAATAATATTACTTTTTTTAATACCTTCGGTATCTAAATAATGAGTAGATATACCAACAACTAGCTTTTTAATAGCCTCAGGTTGCATAAATACTTTGTTATATAAACCCATACATAACTCTTTACTAGTATCTAAATTAAAGTATTCAGCATTTTTACCATTAACTAAAGATACAAAATGATTAGCAAATTCATTAGGTTCTAATATTTCTGGTGCTTCTCCTTTAAAAATGTATTTTATATCATCTTCATTTTCTACGATTAAATAATTACTTATATCTTTAAAAAATATAATTGGTAAATTTTCTTTATCGGTATTATAAAGTTTTAACAAAACTTCAACATCAAAAACAAATGCAACTGCATTATCTTTTTTCGAAGAAATAATATCATATTGAGTGTTATCTTCATCAACAAACTTTTTTTCTTCTTCTTTAAAATAACCATAAATTGTTTTTTCTGGAGTATAAATATTCTCTCTTTTCTTAAGAACAACTCCAATTTGTAAATTATTTTCCATACCCTATCCTTATCTTATCACAAGAATAGTCAATCTTTTTATTCTTAATATTTATCTAGTACCTCTACTATACCACGATATGGAAGCGAAGCGCAAGTTTTTCTCGAAGATTGTTTATAAATATCTTCATAAACTAATCCTTCATTTAATAAATCTTTGTTATATTCTTTTTCATTTACCATATTTAAAAAGTTATTAATATATTCTTTTGCTTCATTTACTGTTTTACCTATTAAGTTTTTTATCATTATTGATGTTGAGGAAATACTTATAGCACAAGCCTCTCCTGTAAAACAAATATCTTTAATTATATTATCCTTTATTAAAATATATAGATCTATATTATCAATACAAGACTGATTAGAGGTATTTACTTTTTCATATCCTTCACCAATAACCTTATCTTTATTAAGTGGGTTTTGGTAATGTTCCATAATTATTTCTCTTTTAAGTTCTGCATCCATTAAAACATCTCCTTTAAGATTTTATCTTTGTTAGAAATAAGTTCAATAAATTCATCTATTTCTTTTTCTGTATTATAAAAATATAAACTAACTCTAATTGTATTATTAACTTTTGTAGCATTTTTAAGTATTTTAGCACAGTGATTGCCCGCTCGTACACATATATTATATTTATTTAAATAAAATGCTACATCTTGAGCAAAGATATCATCAACATTAAAGGAAATAATTGCACTATCACATTCAACATTAACAATATCAATAAAAGGTATTTTTATCATTTTATCAATTAAATAATCTTTTAATTTCATTTCTCTTTCATGAATTTTGTCCATACCTATATTATTTAAATATTTTATAGCTTCTCCAAAACCAATTACTCCAGCAATATTTGGGGTTCCAGCCTCTAAACGATAAGGTAAATCTTTTAAATATATTTCTTTTGGATTATCGAATGATTCATTCATACCACCGCCTAAATTAATAGGATTTAAATTCTCTAAAAGTTCTTTTTTACCGTAAAGCACTCCCACTCCAGTTGGTCCTAACATTTTATGGGCTGAAAAAGCTAAAAAATCACAATCAAGATAGGAAACATCTACTTTCATGTGGGGAACGCTTTGAGCACCATCAACCACTACAAAAATACCTAATTCATGAGCAAAAGCACATATTTCTTTAATTGGTCTTACATCACCAATTACATTAGTAACCATTGCAAGTGAAATAATCTTAGTTCTTGGTGTAACAGCTTTTTTTACATTATCTAAAGTAACATGAAAACTATCATCTAAATCAATTAATTTTACTACTGCACCCTTTTCATTTTCAAGTCTAAACCAAGGTAGTACATTTGAGGCATGTTCTGAAGTAGTAATTAATATTTCATCACCTTCCTCGATTAAGGGAGCAAAAAACCCTGAAGCAATCATATTTAAACTTTCTGTTGTTCCTGATGTAAAAATAATTTCTTCATTATATTTAGCATTTATAAAATTCTTTACTAAATCACGAGATTTTTCATATTCCATATCAACTTTAAATGATATATCATAATCACCTCGATGGGCATTAGCACTATAATTTTTATAATAATCCGTTATTTTATCAATTACGCATTTAGGTTTCAAAGTAGTTGCACCATTATCAAAATATATAATATCATTTTTTAAAATTGGAAAATCTTCTCTATTCATAGTTAACCTCCTTTTTAAAATTATCATCAAATATACTTAACATAAAACTCTTTTTTAATAGTTTTTTAGCATCATTTTCTTTAATACCAAGGGAATTTAAATAAAGTAAACTCTCTTCATCATAAGTTCCAATAGTTACAAAATGTGATGCCTCAACTTCATTAGTATCAATTTCAAGAATTGGTTCAATTAAGATATTTCCACCCTCTTTTAAACCTTTTAAATTTTCTGTTATAACATTTCCAAAAGTATTTTTATTTGCTTTTACACTTACCTTTGACTTACTATAACCATTTTCTGATATAACATGATAATTTATATCACATTTATTATTATTTCCCTTTATTAAAACATTTATTAAAACATTACTATCTTCTTTATTAATACTTAAATAGTTAATTTTTAAAATTGAGTTATTATGCTGAATAATATTTATATCCATTTTAATATCATTTTCATTAAATATATTAATTATTAAATTATTTTTTACCTCTAAAACAAGGCTTTTACTTTCATTAATAATATTTATAACATTATCCATTAATATATTATTCATCTTTTCCTTCTTCACTTATAGTAAATGCCTCATTAAAACCAATATTCTCAATATTTTCCGCTAAATGATAATCTCCAGTTTTAACAATTTTACCATTATCTAAAATATGTACATAGTTAGGCTTAATATATTTAATAATATTTGTATGGTGAGTTATAATTAATATTGTAGGCTTAAATGTTTTATAATATTCATTAATAAAATTAGAAACTACTTTTAAAGCATCAACATCAAGTCCTGAATCTATTTCATCTAAAATAATAAATTTAGGTTTTAAAATACCCATATGAAGAAGTTCAATTTTTTTTCTTTCTCCACCTGATGCTCCAACATTTATATCTTTATGAATAAAACTTCTATCTAAAGCAAGTTTATCACAAATTTCTTCCATCTCTTTATTAAATTTAAAGATATCTAAAGTTCCTTCGTTTCTTTCTTTTAAAGCAGTTCTAAGGGCTTCTGCATTACTTACTCCTTCGATTGACGCAGGATTTTGACTAATTAGCATGACTCCTTCCTTAGCAATTTCATAGGTACTCATCTTAAGTAAATCTTTATTATTAAAAACAATATTACCTTTTTTAGTATAACCAGGATAATTCATAATTACCTTACATAAAGTGGATTTTCCTATTCCATTTTTACCCATAATAACATGAATTTGTCCATCAGGCAGTTCAACATTTAAATCATTTAATATATTTTTATCATTAACTGAAACACTTAAATTATTTATCTTAAACATAACTTTTCTCACCTACACATATTTTATACCATTTTCACCATAATTAAAAGAAAAAATTACTAATAAAAGTTTATTTGCAAAATAAAACTAGGTAATTCCTAGTCACTTTTTTAATTCCCACTAAGGCCCCGGGTACTCCAACTTTAATAAACATCGCTGTTTAAATGTATTTATGAATATAAATTCCTAAATACATTAAATATTTTAGCATATTTTTTACATATTGCCATCAAAAATAACTTTATCTTTTTAGCAAAATATAATATAATTTAATTAGTGATGAGATATGAATAGAGTTTTTGATCCAATTGATATTGTTTTTATTGTTTTAATTTCACTTTATCTTATTGTTTTAATAACAATAGGTTTAATTTTGTGGTATCAAAAAGAACAACGAGATAAATTAAAACTTGAAAAAATGATTACTGATAAAGAGAAAGAAATTACTAAAGAAAATATTGAAACTAAAGAGGTTTCTAAGGCAAAAGAAGAAACTAAAGAGGCTTCTGTTAAGAAAGATACAGTTAAAAAAGAAAACAAAGTTATTAAAGAAAATAAAGATAAAGCTAAAGAAGTTAAGAATAAAGATAATAGTAAAAATGCAAAAGATAAAAACAATACTAATGTTAAATCAAAGGAAAATACTCCTAAAAAGAAGAGTAATACATCAAATAAACCAAAGAAAACTAATCCAAATATAAATAATCGTTATAAAGGAAAAGGACCTACTAAAAAGAAAACTGTTAAAAGAAAGAAAAAGAAAAAAACAAATGGTAAGAATAAAAAGAAATAAGGGATAAAAATGGATAATAAATTTGAAATAATAAATGAAAAAAATGAAAAAGAAACATATGAAATATTAAAAACATTTAATATTGATAATGATAATTATATTGTATACACAGATAACACATTAACAGATCAAGGTAATTTAGATGTTATAATAAATAAATATGAAATAAATGATGGAAACATAGTTTTATTAGAAATACCCGAAGATAAAAGAAAATATGTTGATGATATGTGGAGTTTATTATGTCAAGATGTATAGTAATTACTTTAGATGATAATGGTAACCTTAATAGTGCTTTTTTAGAAGCTAGTAATAAGTCTATATCACTCGAAGGTTATTTAATAAGGGTTAATAGAATTTTAAATTCTTTTGAAAATGTTAAATTTCAAAAAACTGGTTTTAATGAGTTTACTATAACAGATAGAAAAGTTATTAATACTTTAATTAGTAAAGTACCTAATCTCAATAAATCTAAACAAAATTGTTTAAAAAAAGTTATAATAAGTGCTTCACTTCTTTCTATGCTTACAGGTGTAGCTTTGAAAAAAAATAAAGTTAGTGCAGTATCTAGTGAAAAAACTAAAGAAGATTCAAATAATATTACATTTGAAATAGATACTGAAAAATATAAACCTGAATTTTTAGTTAATTATGAAGAAAAAAATAATATTAGTTTAACAAATTTAAAAAATGAAAAGCTATCACAGGATATTCCTATCAACGAAAATACCTTTGAAAAAGATGAACTTACCGAAGATATTCCTATAGCTATAAAGGAAACTAATGAAGATTTAACACTTACACAAGATGCTCCAGCCATAAACACTGATAATGTAATAATTGACGAAGAATATTTATATGAGGATGATAAGCCTGTTTATAGTTTTGATTACGAAGATAGATCAAATAGTGAAAAAAGTAATTATGCTAAAGAAAACTATACAGATTTAGTAAATAAATATGCTACTACATATGGTCTTGATAGTAAACTTGTAATGGCTATTCTTACTCAAGAAAATGCTTATAATGAAATCAATAATTCAAATATTGGTGCAAATGGAGTTATGCAAATTGAATCAATATGGAATGGTTATGAAATTAGCGCATATAATTATGAAACTGGTAATGTAGATAAAGAAAGAATTGATAGTTCTAGTTTAGCAAATCCAGAATATGCAATTAAAATTGGATGTATGATACTAAATAATCAATATATGACCTTATATAATAAGTATTATTTAAATGGAAATATTACAAAAGATGAAGTAATAATTGCCACAGTAATATCTTACAATAAGGGTATTACTGCAATATGTAATTTAATAAATAATTATGGTAAAGATTTTACTAGTCATATTTCTGAAACCCTTGGCGGAGATAATGACTATTTAAAACATGTATTTAGTTACCTTGAGGATATGAGTATAATTAAAATTCAAAATCAAAATGATACTCCCTCTGAGGTTGTAATTGATAATTTAACTTTATAAATCACACAAATTGTGTGGTTTTTTCATATAAAAAAGAAGTCTAATCATTTAAGACTTCTCCATTAATATAAAAATGTGGTGAGGATACTCCTCTTAAAAGTGTTCCTGCAGGTGGATTTTGACTACCAATTAAATCAGTGTCAACACTAGCATTATACTTATCACTTTGACTATCTACATATGAAAATGAGCAATTTAAATCATTTTTATCACAATAATTTTGAGCTTCATCTCTTGTTTTTCCAATAAAACTTGCAAGAGTTGAATTTGTTGCACCAGTTGTAATGCCCTTCCCAGCAATATAAGGTTCATAAGTTTCATTAATTGAATAGCTAAATGATTTAATAACTTCACTATTTTCTTTACCTAAATTAATATTCATTGTTTTAACAATATCTTTTAAACTATCTTCATAATAACCAAGAGCACTTGATACTCTTCCCGAAGATAATGTAACATTTAAGTTATATACCTCAAGATATGTTTTTTGAATATTGATAAAGTCTTCATCAGAAAGCATATTACCAACCATTTTCTTTAATATTTGATAAGCTGATAATATTGAATCACTACTCATATTCGTAGATATATTTTTACTAACAGCATTTAATACTTTTTCAAATTGATTATAGCTTCTTATAGTTAACATTTTTTTAGCAATAGCCATTATTACATCTTGTTGATGTTTATTTCTTGCTAAATCACTTATTGCATATAAATGACGACATCTTGAATAAGCAAGTGCCTGTTCACCATTTAAAGTTTGTACTCCAGGTTCTATGTATACTGTGTGACTTCCCCATAATCTATCAGAGTTTTGTTCACATACTTTACCATTACAGTTAACACCTTGATTAAAATTAAAATCAGGTTTTTCAACGTCAACAGTAATTCCCTTTAAAGCCTCGACTAAATCTACAACACCCTTAAAATTAATTTTCACATAATAATCAATATTTATACCAGTTAAATTTTCTATAGTATCAGTTACACATTTTGTACCATATGCCGCTGAGGAATTAATCTTATTATATGCTTTTCCTTTACAAGCAATTGGAACATAAGTGTCTCTTGGAATTGAAAATAGCGTTGCGCTTAAAGTTTTTGGATTAAATGTTGCTAAAATAATTGTATCCCCATTAAAGGCAGCATCATCATTAAGTTCATCAGTTTCAGAATCCACTCCTAAAATAAGGGCAGTAAATGGTTCATTTAAACTTTTATTCGAAGAATAATCATTATTTTTAATTTTCTTTTTTTCACTTATCTCAAATACTTTTTTTGTATCTGTTGCAATATTTGTAAAATCAACTTCATTACTATATCTTGATATATAACTACCACTTATAAATATTCCTCCAACTTCTTTATCATATAATGCATAAAGTAAATCAAGTTCTGATTTAAATTCTTTTATTTCATTTTTAATTTTTTCCCTCTTAATTAATTTTTTTGCTAAAATATTTCCTTCATAATCATCTTCATCACTAACCATACCAAGTACCATATTTTTATCATACTTTACATTAGATAAAGTAACTAAATATGTTGTATATTTTGAGTTATTTGAATTTGTTAATGAAGATATTTTTCCAAGTAGTAAATCAATTATACTCGAAGAAAAAATAAATATAATGATTAATATCACACTTATTACCGAAGTAATTATAAAATGTTTATATTTTCTTACACATAATTTAAAGAAATTTATAAATGCATACATAATTATATATAAGGCAAATAGTATAAGAAGGATATATCTTAATAATGTTTCAATACCTGTTAATGATACAATGCTTTTTACAAAGAAGGCATAACTAATTATATAGATGGTTATTACTAAAAAATATACAATTCTTGCTATGGGCTTACTTCTTTTGAATTTTCTTTTTAAATGTTTCATTTTTCGCCCCCTTCATAGGAAACAACATATAATTTATCTTCGATTTTAATTATTGTTACTTTTCCCTTTTTATCATAACCTAAATCTTTTTTATAATCCCAAGATAAAGTTATTTCATATGATTCATATTTATTATCATTGTAAGTAAATTCACCATTTTCAAAACTATCAATATTAATACTTTCTACAATAGGATATTCATTATTTTTTCTTGTACTTTTATCATTTAATCCTTTATATAAAGTATTCTGACATCTAGTTTTAAAATTTTCTTTATCATAAACATACTCAAGACTACCTACATCATACATACTTTTTTTATTATCAATTGTATATAAATCGATTATAAATAGTTTAGCTAAAGTTTTTGCATAATCTTCATAATTAATATTATCATTTGCAAGAATATCCTTAAGTTCTTTAAAATTTTCTTTCATTAAATTTGTATTCTCTTTATCTAGTGTATAATCAAACTTAGCAGTTTTATCTTTACTTCTTACAAGTAATCCTCCGGTACTTTTAGAAAAAAGTAAAAAATAAAGGCCAATACTAATTAAAATAGTAAGTATAATTATCATTAATGCCGATTTTTTTATTTGCTTTTTTCTCCTAGTCATTACTACTCTCCTTTTTATTTAATAAGTCATACACTATTATTGAATTAGATACTTCAAGCATCTTTTCAACACTTTCTTTAGTTTTATCAACATAATTATCATCAATTACTGTACTATCATTTATTACATAATACTCTCCGGTTGAATTATTATAATACATAACACTACTTAAGAAATTACCATTAGGAAATGCCACTACATTATTATTTTTTATATTAAATATATCATGTCCCAATGCATATTCATTTTTATAGCCTAGCATATTTAATATTGTTGGAGCAACATCGATCATACCCATATAGTATTTAACTTCTCCTTTTAAGGTATTTTTTAATTTGCTGTTTTTTGTCCACATTATTAAAGGTGTTTTTTTATTAAGTTCATGTTTAAATGAATCATATTGAGTATACTTCTCATTTCCTTCTTCATAAACCGAACCATCCTCTTTATTATAATTATAAAGATAATTTTTTTCTTTTCTTGTAAGTTTAGCATCATGATCACCATAGAATACAAATATTGTATTATCAAATGCTGATGACTCTTTAACATATGTTAGAAAATCTCCTAAAGCGGAATCTGCATAATGTACTGATGTTAAATAATTTCCTACAGCAGTACCAGATAAATAATTTGTTGTAACAGTTTCGCCGTTTGTATTTACAAACGTATCTGATAAATCAAACTCTCCATATTTATCTTGGAATATAAATGGTGAATGATTTGATAATGTTATAATTGTACCCATATAATTTTGATGTTCATTTTCAATACCCTCTATAATTGGGATTGCTTGTTTAAAGAATAATTTGTCATTTATACCTAAATTAATAACATCATCTTGGGTATATTGAAAACTTTCTTCAAAATACATACCTTGGTATCCAAGTGATGGATGTGCTTTATTTCTATTCCACATGGATGATAAATTACCATGCATACTAAATGTATAATAATTATTATTTGAAAGTATCTTCGCAATTGTATTATAGTTTCGATCATAATAACTTACAAATACTGTTCCTGATGCTGCAGGCATTAAACTTGATAAAAGTGTAAACTCTGTATCTGATGATGTACCCGTAGAAACTTCAGGATAAAAATTAGAAAAAAACATTCCCTCTTTTGCTAGTTTATTTAAGTTAGGGGTAACTTCTTTACCATTAAATGTTAAATCCATTGCAAAATCTTCCATAGATTCCATATGAACAAAAATTAGATTGTAACCATTTGCAATACCAGTATATTTATTATCTTCTTTATATTTTTGATTTTCTTCGGATGCAAAATATTCATTAAATGCTCTTAATGCATCTTCATAACCAAATAAACTACTTATTTTAGGTCTTAATGTCTGAAGTAAATCATTACCTTGATATAAAATTGCACCAAATCTTTCAACTATGTAAAGTCTATTCCATTGTTTATTTAGTCTTGAAAAATCACTTTTCTTTGCAAAAGCAAAACTAATACTTAAACAAAATATTCCCACGATTAATGTTGATAAGGCCATCTTTTTACCCTTTTCAACACAGTTTAAAAAATTATAATAACTAGAATCAGATAATTTTTTATGAATAAAATGAAATAACAAAGGAAGTAATATAAACACTAAATAGTTCCATCTAAATTTTTCCCATATTGAACCTGTTACTGTCTCTGTTTGGGAAAGAGTTGCAAGTTCACCAAATGATGCAAATGAAGTATAAAATACATAATAAACGGAATTAACTAGACCTATAAGAGCAAAAATACATACCCAAATAAAGAAATATTTATATTGTTTTTGTGGTTTAATAAAATAACCAATTGCTCCGACTACTAAAATAATGCCCAAATCAGTTAAAAAAGGAAATGGACTTTTAAAAATTCCCACAGTATTTTTTCTCACTAAAACCATGCTAATAACAGAAATTAACACATAAGATATAAATAATCTATTTGAGATTATATATTCAATAAGCGATTTTTTTATTTTTTTATACATATTATTACTTACTTTCTTTTTCATAAAACCCTTCTTATCAACATATATTATATCAGTATTTTTTTTTTTTTACAATTACCCTTGCAATTATTATACATTTTATGGTAAAATAAATTCATCAAGCGGAAAAAGTATATAACGCAGGTGTAGTACAGCGGTTAGTATGCGGCCTTGCCAAGGCTGAGACGGCAGTTCGATTCTGCTCACTTGCTCCATTTAAATACGACTTACGAACTATTATAGTATCGTAAGTTTTTTTTATAGAGCTGCCGTCCTAGCCTAAGTTAGTCTTGTCAAGACCTAATATATTTTCTAAATAATAATTATTTTCTTAAAAATTAATATTTATTTTAGTGAATAAACTTGTGTTAAAATTAAACATAAAAAAAATAATACTAATATATACAAATATATAAATATTAATTTAAGGTTTAAAACTGCTAGAGTTATTATTAGATTTTAAGATATCATGTGTAATAACTATTATAACTTTTAAAGCAAAACACAATTATAATAAAGCGGTTTATAAGAATTAACAAAGGTAAATTAATTAAAACTGCTTAATTATAGGTTTAAAAAATAGATTATTAAAATGTATAATGTTGTTTTTTATGAAGCTATTTCAAATCAATACTTGTATTTTAATATAACTATTCATATTCTTTGTTATATTATGTTAGGCACCATAGATGGAAATATTTTCTAATCTAGACACCAAATAAATTTTTTTTATAAAAAGACTGGTTATATTTCAAACCAATCTCACTAATAAATTGTAATTTACTATTTTTTTCTTTTAACAAATATTATTCCAAGTATTGCTGTTATAACAATAACCATAAGTGGAGCTACTTTGAAATATACCCATTCAAACGAATGCCATAAAGTTCCAATTACTGACCACTCTGGATCACTATAATCCCATGATTGATATGGACTTCCTAATATTGCTAATAAGATAAATAATATTATTAAACATACATCAGCAACTATTAATGTATTAACTAACATTTTTCTTTTTTGCTTTTGTTTCATTGCTAATTGTTCATTAATGACTTCTAACTTTTCTGATATTACTTTTAAATCATTTTTTTCTTTTTCTTCTATACTTTCACCTAGAATTTCACTAACGGGTGTTTCTAATATTTCTGATATAGTCATTAACATTTCAGCATCTGGTACAGATAAACCTGATTCCCATTTTGAAACTGTTTGTCTAACAACATGTAATTTGATGCTTAATTCTTCTTGTGAAAGTCCTTTATTTTTTCTTAATATTTTTAAATTATCTTTTAACATAATACACTTTCTCCTTTCATCAAATTCAGTTTATTATATAAATACCCGTTGCCGCAAGCAATGCTTTTTAACATAACGATAAATTGTAATTTATTTGTCATGATTATTTTGACTTTTTTCTTCCTTTTCAGCTTCTTTAAGCGCTACACCAAATATTAAACCTAATGAAACTCCAAAACAAATTCCAAAACCTATTCCTGCAAAACCAAGCAATTGAATAAATATTAAACTAAAAATTATTGCAAATGCAATACCAAATAATAAACCTAATAAATAATTTTTTTTCATTTATATTTTCCTCCTCAAATTACTATTTATAAAAACAAGTAGTAATTATAACTTCAAAAAAATACTTACAATTTTATATATTCTAATCTTTAAACCATTTTACTAAAAATGGCTTAATTAATTCATAAATAAATATTGCCATAAAGTTTATTAAGAATACTATTAATATCAAACTAATATCTATTGATGTTATACTTATTAATTTACCAATAGGTGTAACAAACACTATGAGTTCAATTAAAAGTATCAATAGTAATCCGTAGTTCATTGCTTTATTAGAAAATAATCCCTGTTTAACAACTGACTCTTTCAAATTTCTACAAGATATAGAATAAACTATCTCCTGTACTACCATTGAAAGAAGTGCTAAAGACATAGCTGTTTCTTGACCATACATTTTTAAACTAATAAAGTAAGTGAGAACTACAAATATAGTTTCAATGATAGCTGAAGATCCAATGCAAGATTTTATAAATGGTGTAAATAATGGTTTATTTAATCCTCTTGGCTTTTTATTCATTATGCCATCTTCACTCTTTTCAAAAGATAAACATATGCTAGGAATAGAATCAGTTACCAAATCAATAAATAAAATATAAATTGGTAATAAGATTGTTGTTTTAGTAAATAGTCCTATTACAATAGTAAATATTTCAGCAAAATTACTTGATAATGAAAATACTATATTATTTCTTATATTATTATATATTCTTCTTCCCTCTTCAACTGCTACAACTATTGTTGAAAAAGAATCGTCCATCAAGACTATGTCTGATGCTGATTTTGTAACATCAGTACCAGTAATACCCATTCCTACACCAACATGAGCATCTTTAATAGCAGGAGCATCATTTACTCCATCACCAGTCATTGCAACAATTTTTCCACTATTTTGAAGTGTATAAACAATTCTTTCTTTATGAGTTGGATTAACTCTTGCATACACAGAATATCTTTTAACAATATTTTTTAGTTCTTTATCATTATATTTATCAAGTTCACTTCCAAGTATTGCTTCATCATCACTACTTATAATTCCAACTTCTTTAGCAATAGCGGTTGCTGTATCTATAGAGTCCCCAGTAATCATTATTGGTCTAATACCAGCATTTTTACATAAAAGCACACTTTTCTTGACACTTTCTCTTGGTGGATCTATTATTCCCAAAATACCAGCAAAAAATAAATTGTTTTCTTCTTTTTCTAATTCTTTGATATCTTTTGGTATATAGTTAATTTTTTTATAAGCAAATCCTAAAGTCCTTAAAGCATTTTTTGAAAAAATCTTAACCTTATCCAAAGCATCTTGCTTTTCAGTTATAGACAAATTCATCTTCTCAATTAAAGAGTCCATACTACCCTTACATAAAATATATATATCATTATCAATTTTATTTAAAGTAGTAAACATCTTTCTATCACTATCAAAAGGTATATCTAATATTCTTTCACATTTTTTTCTTAATTTAAGGGGATTAATTTTTTTATCGAATAGATAATCATATAAACAAGTTTCAGTAGGATCTCCAACATATTTGTTTTTATAAATAAGAGCATCGTTACAAAGAGCACATATATAATTAAGCATATTTTCATCCAATACATATTCTTCTTTAACAGTCATCTTATTTTGTGTTATAGTACCAGTCTTATCAGAACAAATAATATCAATTGCTCCAAGTGTCTCTACTGCTTGCATTTGTTTTACTACTGTTTTCTTCTTTGCTAAATTAGATATTCCAACAGATAATGTTATTGTAATTACAGTTGGAAGTCCTTCAGGTATAGCAGCTACTGCAAGTGATGAACATAGCATTATAATTTCAAGGATCGTGTATTTATTAATTAAAGCTAAAATAAATATAAATATTAAAATAATAAATACTATAAATGTGATTTTTTTAGAAAGTTCTTTTATTTTTAATTGTAATGGTGTTTCTATTCTATCAATTTCATTTAGTGATAATGCAATCTTACCTATCTCAGTATTTTTTCCTGTACTTACAACTATACCAGTACATTTCCCATTAGTAATACTTGTTCCTAAAAAAAGCATATTTTTTTGTTCTTGAAGAATTAAGTTTTCTTTTAAAATATCAGCAGTTTTTTGTACTGGAACACTTTCTCCAGTTAATGCTGATTCATCAACTTTTAAATTTTCACATAAAAATATTCTAATATCAGCAGGAACTGTTTCTCCGGACTCTAAATATATTATATCTCCTGGAACTAATTCTTTAGTGTTTATTACTATTATTTTATCATCTCTTTTAACTTTACAAGTACTAGTTTCATATTTTTTTAAATCTTTTAATATTAAAGAGGCTTTTTCTTCTTGAATAAATCCAACAATAGCATTTATAAAAACCACAAAAAGTATGACAATAGTATCAGTATATTCATGAGAATAAAAATATCCATAAAAATATAAAAGTAATGCAACAATCAATAATATGATAATCATAGTATCATTAAATTGCTTTAAAAACCTTATAATCCATGGCGTTTTCTTTTTATTTAGAATGATATTTTGTCCAAAATCATTTAATCTTTTCTTAGCTTCTTTACTATCTAATCCACGGATATTACTATTTAAAATTTTAAATATTTCTTCTTCTTTTTTTGAATACACTTTTTCCTCATCTCCATTTTACTATTTTTTTAACTTCTAACTTCTTTAAATTTTAAGTATTGTCTTCATCATATATCATCATTTGATTATATAAAATAGCCTAATAATAAAGTCCTAATAATTTGTAAAATTATAATTATCTTATTATAATACCAGTTTACTCTTATAAAGATAATTCATTTTAGTTTTTGTTAATACTATTTTTTTTATAAATTTCAAATAATTTTTAATGACAATTTCACTACAATTTACAGATTTACAAATACACTTAGGTCTATTTAAAAATTCTATATTTTTTATTAACACGTTCCATCAACATTATATATCACATTCAAATATTTTTACAATAATTTTTTTACATTATTTATACTAAACTTTACAATAATTTTACATTCTAAGTGTTCTTTTACAACCATTATTTTGTAAACTATAATACGCAAGTTTATTTAAACTACCACACATAATATTATTATTAAGTAAATATTTTAGTTCTTCTTCAGTAAATATTCCATATGTCAAGTTTTCATTTGGATTTACATTAAATGCTTTAATAGAATTTTTAATACGTACAACATAACAAATCGAATTATCTATACCCACAGAATAATATGAATTATCAAGTATTGTTACATTATCTGAAACATATCCAGTTTCCTCTTTTAACTCTCTTTTGGCAGCTTCAATAACATCTTCTCCATTCTCAATATAACCCGAAGGAAACTCTGCTATTATTTTATCATTAATTCTAGTTTGAAATGTCAATATGTAATTGCCATTACTATCTGTAGCAACTATTATAACTGAATCTTTACCACCATTTTTAACTATTTTTTCTCTTGTAATAGTCCTATTATTAGGAAGGCTATAAACCTCTTTTATAAGATTAATAAAATCACCACTATATAATATTTCCTCTTTAGTAAGTTTTCCTTTAACCTTTTCATAAATATTAGTTATTTTTTCTAACAACATTTTTTCTTTGTACTCTGAACTTCTTAAATAATTTAACTCATTTACTCTAATCATTGTACTATTAGCACAGTCCTCTAAAGTTTTATTATTTTCATTTAATAATTCTTCCCTAAAAATAGTTCTTACTTCAAGTTCATCAACGCGTGGAGTAACCCTCATAATAATTTTGCCTTTTTCAAAATTTTCCATTTTCTTTATAGAAATTTCTTTTTTATCTCCATAAACAAAGTCTATATAAATTCCGGTAGTATAATCAACTAAATTCGAATCACTAGGTAATAAACATTCGTCAGAGTGATCATCATAATATAAAAATATATAAATTGGTTTTTCAAAAAGCTCTTGCTTATTAAATAAATAATCAAAATCTGAATAACGATATTTAGTATAATTTCCATTAATAATATCCTTAACTGTTAATATGTAACTATTATTTTCTAAATTAATATTATATCTTCTTAAAATTAAATATCTATGTCTATTAAATATATCACTCACTTTATTAAAAAAGTCATCCTTTAATTTAATTTCAATAAATACTTTGCCCATATTTTTTTCTTTACTTTCATATAAAATATCAGAAAGCAATTTATAAAATCTAGCATTTTCATTTTCATAAAATTTTAACTTTCGATAAATATTTAATTTCTCCTCTTGAGAGAAAGTTTTTTGATAACCTAGTTTTGCAATATTATCAAGAAATGCTAGTTCCTCCTTTTTTAATTTAATAAACTCTTCTTTTAACTTTTCAATATTCATAAAAAATTCTTCCTTTCAATAATATTTTATTCCTTATTTATTGATAAGTAAAATATATTTGTGTTATAGTATATATAAGGAGAGCTTATAATGAATATTGACCTAGAATTATATAAAGTATTTTATGTTGTTGCTAAAAATAAACATATGACTAAAGCAAGTGAAGAACTTCATATATCACAACCAGCAATATCACAATCAATAAAAAAACTTGAAAACCAGCTTGGAGGAACACTTTTCTTAAGAAGTAATAAAGGAATGCAGCTTACTAATGAAGGAAAAATGTTTTATGAATATGTTAAAGGTGCTTTAGAACTTATCAATAATGCTGAAAATGAGTTTACCTCTTTTAAAGATTTATCTAAAGGTGAAATTAAAATCGGCTGTTCAACAACACTCACAAAAATAATTTTATTAGATGTAATAAAAAGATTTCATCAAGACTACCCTAACATTTCAATAAACATTACCAATGATTTAACAAGTAATTTAATTAACGATTTAAAATTAGGAAAGCTAGATTTTGTAATATTTAATGAAAGTAATATCAAAGAAACAAACCTACATTTAGAAAAAATAACCGAGCTAAAACAAGGATTCATTTATAATCCAGACTATTTCAAAGATGATATAAATAATTTTGAAGATTTAAATAATTACCCTCTTATATTGCAAAAAGAAAGTTCTAACAGTAGGAAACTATTAAATAGTATTGCTTCAAAAAATAATACTATTTTAATACCTAAAATGGAAGTTGTAAGTCAAGAACTAGTTACAGAATTCACTAATATTGGACTAGGCATTGGTTTTACAATAACTAACTTAGTTAAAAAAAATTTCAACAATTTAAAAGAATTAAAAATTAACAAAGATATTCCAAAAATAAATGTTTATTTAGGTACTAACAAATCAATCTTACCTACTTTCGCAAGTTCTACTTTTATAAAATATTTAAAAAGATGATCAAAAAAATCATCTTTTACTTATCTCTCTAATATATTTAGGCCTATCAATTTTGGATGTTAACATTCTTACTTCGTTTAACATAGTTATTTCAAAACCAACATATTCACTTAATTTTCTTTTTAATTCATTAAGAAGTTCTAAAGCGTTTGCATCTTTTGAATCATATAAATCTCTTAAAAAAGAATTACTATTTACAAAGTTATTAAATAGATTATCCACTAAAAAGTATTTTAACTCTAAATTAAATCCTTCAGAGTTTTCTTTTAATGTTACATTACTTTTTGAATATTCCATTGTATCTATTACATTAATCTTACCTTTTGAATATAAAATATTATACATAATATCATAAATCTTTATATCATTATTTGTTAATAATTCAATATCTTTATAACTTTTATTTATAGCCTTTGCAAATGAGTTTAAATTTACATACAATGGATTTATTTCATATAAACTTTTTGACTTAACGAACTTCATAGTATAACCTATAACAAAACTATTATATTCTATAGTTTCTATCGGCCATATAAAAGTTGAGTTTGTTATATTACTAAACTGGGTTAAATCTTCGGATATAACATCATCATAATCATCATCAAAAAATATGTGGAATACTTTTAAAACTTGATTAGTTTTAGGATCATAATAACAAGCTCCTTGTGAACCAACACCTAAAAATTTAAGACTATTTAAATAATTCAAAAAATTATCTTTATTAGTTATTTTCATATCACAAAACTCCCCTTATGTACGATAATTATATCATTTTTAAGGGGGCGTGTCAAATTAGTGTAAAGTATTTTTTAAATAACGTTTTAATTACCAACCATATTACTTTTCATTATTCCATATATTTCTGATATAAACTCACTATCTCTTTTTAAATTTTTATCACATAGTAAATAAACATGATTTTTAGTTCTTGTAAGAGCAACATAAAATAATCTTCTTTCTTCAGCAAAAGGAATGCCTTCATCAATAACTTCATTTCGATACAATTTTTCTATCCAAGTCATACCTGTTTTAACAGATGGAAATGAAGTATTTAATCCAATAATAATTACATCATCAAAAGTAAGACCTTTAGATTTATGCATAGTCATTGCTTCAATATCTATATCTTCATAATTTTTAAATACTAAACTAGATTCTATTCCATCAAAGAAACTTTCATCATCATATAAATTATCTATAATCTTATTTGTTCTACCTAATATTAAAATTCTATGATCTGGACTATCACTATATATCTCTAAAATAGTACTTTTAAGTAAATTAATTTCTTCTTTATCAGATTTTGTTCCATCAAAAGTCTTAATAATAATTGGTTTATCTATATGTTTATCAGATACTAAGTCTTTTTTTATTTGACTATTATTTTTCATAACAAATTGTCCAGATAAGTTGATAAGTTCTTGACTATTTCTATACGTCTTATTAATTTTAAATAGTTTTGCACCCTTAAAATAGTTAGTAAAATTATAAATATATTCTATTCTTGAGCCACTAAAGGAGTAAATACTTTGCCAATCATCTCCAACTGCGAATACTTTAGCATCATTTCTTTTAGCGGTCTTCATAGTAAGTTCATACTTAATATTAGATATATCTTGATATTCATCGATAATTATATAATCAAATAATAAATGAGTTTCACTTGTTAATTTTTCAATATACTTAACTGCATAGTATAATAAATCATCAAAATCAAAGTAATAATATTCTCCACCATAAAGTTTATTTGAATAATAATTATAAAAGTCTAAGAAGTATTTTGCCTCAATCATAACATTTTGTTTTTCTTCACCTTTTAAAGTCATAATATATTTTTTGATAACTGTTTTATCCTCTCTATAAGCAGATGATTTTAAATATTTAATACTTGAGTACATAAAATACTCAAATGGATATACTTGTGAAAGTGGATTTAAACGAAGAATATGTTCATATATTTCTTCATTAGTTCTTTCATTATATTCAACATTTAACTCTCTTAATTTGTTATCTAAAATTCTAACAATATTTGAAAGTGATGTTCTTTCAATTTCAATAAATTTATTATTATGCTCTTTATGGTATTTTTCTTTTTCTAACTTTATTTTATTATAGTTTTCATCCTCTAAGCCAAAGTATTCAATATATATTTTTTCACCAGCATAATCAATTGTAAAATCAGGTTTATATATTATATTATTTTCCATTAGTTCTGGATAAGCTTCTTCATAAGAATATGAAAGACCTCTTTTATAAAGAAAGTTTGCTATTACTGCTTCACCAGCTGATTTAACATAGTCTCCATTTATAGATATAATATTTTCATCTTTCTGAAGTTGTCTTTCAATCCATGATTTAATTAAATTTATAGTTCCTACAGTTTTGGCTTCATTAAGTTTAACACTTACATAGTATTCTATAAGCTCATCATAAGTATTAAATTTTTGATAGTTATCAATAAAGAATTTGCTAAATACAAAGTTTTTCATTTGTTTAACAGTATCAAAATTATTAATTATTTCAGTAATTTTATTTTTATCTAAATATAAGTTTTTAAAGTACTCTAAAAAGATTTCTCTTTTTTTATTTCTATCAAGTATAACGCATTTTCGATTATTAAATATTTCTCTAATATATTCATAACCAAGTGAATGAAATGTTGTAACGTGTGCTGGGATATTAAAATCTAAGCAAATTCTTTTATCTAGTTCTTCAGTAGCTTTTCTTGTATAACTTAGTACTAATATTTTTTCTGGTAAAATATTTTTCTTTTCTACTAAATATTTTACTTTTGATGCCATAGTGGTAGTTTTACCTGTACCTGCTCCAGCAATAATAAGACTATATTTTTCATCACTTAATATGGCTTTACACTGTTCTTTATCAAGTTTTATATTAGGATCAATATCTTTATAGAAATTATCAAAGTAATCTTTATTTAACAAATATAACTTTTCTAAAACTATATCATTATAAGTATCAATATTAAAGTTAGAGGGCACAGTGCCACTATAATTTGCTAATACATTTAAATATAAATCATTTGAAATATATTCATGATTATTATATTTTTTTATAAACTCCTCTTTCACACTGCCACCTACTATAATAGTATTATAACAAAAATCAATTATTTTTTATAGTGAGTTTTATTTAGTTTAAATTTTTTGTAAATATTTTATGGTATTATATTAAAAAAATAGGATATTACTCCTATCTAATAAATTATATAGCAAATGCCATCCAAGGAATTATTAACATTAAACTTATTAATAAACACACTTTATAATCTTTTTTAAATAAGTTAATTATATCTAATGAAGAAAGTATTGAAATAATAACCAATATCATTTGAACTATAGTTATTATAGCGGATATTATATGTGAATCACTAAAGCCCTCGATGCAAAATATTCCATATATAAAGAATAAAATAATACTAACAATTCTAACTACTTTTTTACTTTTTTCTTCTTTACTTATTAATGATTTACCATTATTTTCAAAATATTTCTCTTCCATTTTGTTTTTATGTTTTAACTCTATTATTTCTTTTTTGTTTTTAGTTTTAGATTCTAATTTTTCTTTCCAATCATTTTCATGTGCATTTATGCCCTTTTCAATAAGGTTTTCTGCATTAGCCTCGACTTCAACTCCAATTTTTTTTAAATTAACTTTCATAAACTATTTCACCTCATTAAATACAATGTTTTTCTCGCAAACTTACATCATACTAATTATATCACGTATAATGTTAAACATAAAGATTTTATGATAATACCTATGGATGTATCAAAAATCACTTAATAGTTCTAAAGCCCTTTAATATAAACAAAAATGAAAGTTTAAGTTCTCTTTAGGGAGCTCGCCCTTTTATTCTTTGTATGTGTTAATTTCTTTTAACTTCGGACTTTTATGGGCTTTTTATTTTAGTAATAGCCTTATTAATTTGGTATTTATTAGTCTGTTGGTACCTAAATGGTACATAAAAATAGAAAACCCCAGATTAACTCCAGGGCATTTTTACTACTTTCTTCTATTAGAAGGAGCACTTCCAGCTACACTTTTAGTTGCTTTTGTTGTAGCTTTACTTCTAAGTTGACTACTTGACTTTTTTGCAACTGACTTAGAAGTCCGTATTTTATTTGCCATTCCTAACTCTCCTTTCTTAGCCAAGATTTTCGTTTGATAATAAGAAAGGTTACTACAATAAAGACATCTTGCTATTAAGACAATAATCCTATATAATAGTATTGTAATAATAAGTTGTTTATTTATTGCTGTGCATTGGGTGTGGCACATAAATTAGCCTTTCTTTATTGTTCAAAGAATTGCTTTTTTTGTGCAAAAAACAATAAACCGTTGTATTTTTAGCACACCTTAATTATAGCTTATTTTACCATAATTAACTTGACTTTTTTTATTATTTAAGTGATTAATACTACAGCTTGAAAGGAGAATAAAAATATGATTAATAATATAGTATTAGCATGATACTTCATTGGATTTGAAAATGATTATCTATTGCTAAAAATTGATAGTTGTGAAAATCATCAAATAGTAAAAATACTGATTAACAAGTTAATAAGAAAGGAGATAAAGAAAAGATTCAAAGTTAATGATTTGATTGGTATAAAAGGATACATAGGAATTGATGATAATAATAAAGCAATGATAATAGCAACTAATATTTCGTTTTTAAGTAATAAATAAAAAAGCCTGGATAAAATTCCAAGCTTCTTTTATTTGTAGTTATTAACTATATATGTTAATCTATCTATTATTTTTTTGTCTAAAACTTCTTTATTCAAGCTATCAATCATCAACTTACCACTCCACATATTCATTGACTTTATCATTTCTATAAATTGAGTTCTTGATAGATTAGTATTATTGTTTTCTTCAAAATATTTTATATTATATAGAAAACTTCTTAATAAAAATCTATTATTAGAAAAATTACTACCAAATAAAGGAAAACCTTTACCATTAAAATCTTTTGATAAATATTCAGTTAATTCATAGTGATTATTCTCATTAGTTTCATCGTAAGTTAATCTTCCAATCCACCATAACCTAGCTAATCCATTAGTCATAAGTGACCTTTTTTCGCCATGCGCAAAGAAATAATTCTTCTTTATATATTTTGCTTTATCTGACGCCTTATCAACAGGCCATCTTTTTTGCATATAATTCCAAAATATATCATGACACAAGCCAGCCCATAACCTTTCATCACTAGCTTGGCTATCCGTTAATTTTTGCATATTTGAATATATGATTTTAATATTCTCTAAATCATCTTTTTCAGGATTATCTGAAATGATTAAATCAAAATCTGGAAATTCATATTTAAAATCAATAAAATTATTATTATCACTTGTAACCTCTTTTATCCAAAGTGTATTAGACGAAGAATAATTATCAACATTATCTTTAATTGAATCTTTTAAGATATACAATGAATCATTTTTCAAAAATCTTATTTTCATACTAATTACCTCCTATTGATAACAAATTCTTCAATGACATTTCTATTGGACATTCAATGATTTCTTGTGCTAGTGAAAAAGAATCTTGATTTTTTAATTCATCATAATCAAACTTTTTATTTAATGTATCAAATTTTTTTGATAATGCTTTAAACCATCTTTTATCTTCATATGTATAAAATGTTTCTATATCACTTTTTAAAATATCAAAAACGTGAGTCAAAGCAGGAATAATAATCATTGAATGGAGTATTGGTGTATAATCTGAAATTCCCCTACCTAATTCAGAATAGTTTTGATAATCATTTTTTTGAAGTCTTACCCTTATTTTATTATTATCATCCATATCAATATATATCTTGTGATCTGTTTCGCTGGCATAAGGTACAATTGAAATTATTGAAGGAACGTTAGATAAATCATAAATGTTTTTTTCAACGGGAATATCTGGTTGATTTGAAATAGCTAAAACTGATCCTATTTCAACATCGAATTTAGATGTTCCATAATCTGGATTAAATGATTTGGAATAATAACCTGATATATTTTCATTCGCCACAATGAATGCTACTATTTGTAATTGTTCATTAATATCTGCATTAGGTATTTCGAAATCATTTTCTCCTATAATCAAATCTTTTGTATATCTTAACTTTGTTTTCTGACATTCAAAATGACAAACAATTTTAGCCTTATTAGTATCAATCAACGAAAGTAATTCATTGTTATTCAAATCACAAATGATATTAAGTAACAAGTTTTTTGTTTTCTTAAAAGCTTTTACTCTTATATCAAAACTACTATTTATATAATCATCATACATTGCAGACAGTACTGGATATGAATATAATCTACTGCTTTTAATTTTCATATACTTTTACCTCCAATGACCAATTTTCTGATTCTTTTAAAGTAAATTGTATTCTTTTTGGTTCATTTTTATTTACCTTACCAACTTCTATTATATTTCCATTGAATTTTACACCTGAGCCAGAGAATAATCTTCTTTCCCCACTCGCTTCTATTATTTCTGGTTTATAATTTACTAATTCTCCTGCTATTTCTACTGTTATCTTAGCATTTTGTAAATCTATTGGAGAAACAAACATAAACTCATATTTCCCATTTGTATACATACATCTACTCTTAGTTGTAAGGACATTTTTTCCTGAAGGAACATCTATAGTTCCCTTATCATTATTTGCAGATCCAGGAGTACCTTTTCCACCATCATTTTCATTTGGATCTCCTCGGCCATAATTTCCCTCTTCTTCTCCATCAGCATACGCTTGTCCTCTAGCAAAATCATCATCTTGATTTTCATCTTCAATATTTATATTATCATTTTTTACAGTTGGTTTTTCTTTTACTTCTATTTCTTCCAATATATCATCTACGATATTTTCAGTTGGTTCATTATTTGATCCGCCATCAAATTCATCTGGCAGAAACTCTCCTACTCCCTCTGCATCCATTGATTCAGGTATAGAGCTTTCGACGTATTTTCTAATAGTATCTCTAACAAAATCAAATAATTTATTATATTCTTTTCTCGCTGTTTTTTCATCATCCATCTTCGAAGGATACCATTCATCATGTTTTGGATTCTCCATTTGCCTAAAGTATGCATTTACTTCCTTACCTACTAATTTCAATACGCCGCAATAAAATGAAATCTGTGGAAGTTTATCTTTATCAAATATTTTCATTCCTGTCCCTTTAATAATACCAACTCTATTTTTAAAATTTGGATCAAAGGCTATATCAAAAGATACATCATCAGGTTCAAACATAGAAAATGTTTCGTGCTTTGTTTCATACTTATCACTAGCTAATATATCAAAGTAGTCAATTGTATATTGATTAAACATATCAGAATTATTACTATAAATATAACCAAATCTTTCAGAAATAGTTTTATTATTTAATTCCAAATCATTTATTTTAACAATAAGTTTTTTATCTAAAATTGAAACAAAATAATTATCAATAATAGAGGCAGCTACATCAATAACCCATCCCTCATTGTCATCAGCAGGTATTTCATTACTTTTATTTCTATCATCAAAACCTAAAATATATATATCTGTTCCAGATTCTTTTCTATCATCAAAAGATGGATCTATGAATAATTGTTCATTCATACTATCCAATCTAATTCCAAATTCTGTATTTTTTATTACACCATAATATCCTGTCCCTTGGGTAATATTACCATCATCAAGCTCACAAGATGATAATTTTGAAACTCCCTGTGATGCAACAAGTCCTTTTTCATCTAAGGTACTATAAAATACTGTATGTAATTTAGAGCAGGCAAAAGCAGCATTTTTACCTATACCAAAAGAACCACCTGACGTTGTTGGATTATCAGAAAAACCCTCACTTTTAACTAATCTATCCCACTTTGAATCTATTTCTCTATCACTACCTGTTAATCCACTTGTATTAAAATCGCTAACGCGAAGACATAATAATTCATCACTTTCTAAAAGTTTTTTTGCTTCTGAATAGAAATTAATTGGTGTCTTATCATTTTTATAATATTTCTTAGCATATTCAATTTCCTTATCAAGGATATCCAAAAAATTTTTTTTACCCATAATATCCTCTTTTTTTAAACGGAAACTTCTAAAAACAACGGTAACCGGATCATTATTTGTATCTTTCTTTGCATCTAACGAATTTTGACATATTTCTCTAGCTAAAGATAATAACGTATCATCATTAAAGAATTGTATTCCTGATTCATTAAATCCTGTTTTCTTTCCACCACTTGTAGTAGGAAAAGACCAATTTACTTCATTATTCATGGAACTACCCCCTAAGTGAAAATTCTTTCTTTCTAGATTTAGCTTCAGAAAATTTCATTTTTGTATTTCTTAGTTCTTGTTCAATAGCGGAAAATATTTTTTTTACTTCCTCATCCGTATAATCATAATTTGATTTATTAGAACAATTTCCAAGCAATTTAAGTGTACTTATTATCTTGTTAGTTCTATTCTCAGCTATCTTTATAAACCTTTCTCTTTTTTGATTCATAGAAATCACCTCGCATATAAAATAACACATTTTTGAAATATTTGCAATATATTCCTCAAATATTGTTAATTATCTGTAATATATATTTAATATATTTTTCACATATTGTGTAAAAAGCAAATAAAAAGAGCATTAAATTGCTCCATTGTCGTCTGTTGTTTTAATTGATACATTATATGATGTTGGTGTGATATCAAAAGTATCATATAAGCTTGCGTCAACAACATAACCTTTTGGGTTTTTACCATTTTTATATATTCTGTATAGTTTATAATTATCAGGATGATTTTTTGCAAATTCCAATTCATTGCTAGACATTTCAAAGTCAGATGTTAAAGATGAACTTGTGCTCTTTACTTCTATATATATTTCTTTTACACTACCATTTTCTATTTCAAATGATTGAATATCATATCCAAAGCCATCACCAGAATCTCTTGATATCCATTTTATTTTTTCGGCCAGATCTGATCTACCCAATTCAATAAGTTTGTTTTTCTCATATTCATATACTAAAGCCTCTCCAACATAACCATTATCTAATTTCTTTTTATAATCATTAACATATGATTCAAAATCGCTTTTTCTGATATACACCTTATCAGAATTATTCTTTCTCTTGGTTTTTGTAGGTATATCGAAAGACATTTCTAATGAAACTTCCTCATCATCTATAGCTGGTTTTTCTGTTTCCTCTGTTAATATTTTAGATACTTTTTCTTCTTCTATATCTATTTCATTTTTATTATTAGTTTCTTCAATTGTATCTTCTATAGGTTCATCATTATTTTTTAGATATAGTCTAGTAACTCCATCTTTAACAACAAAATTTATTTCGTCTTTATAACTGTCTTTATGTGAAACAAAATTTCTAATAATTTGTTCAATTTTCATTTCGCCTGGTCTTGTTTTACTTTCTAATTGGTCTGCTTCCGTAAGTTTTCCATCTAAAATATTTAATAAGGATTTTTGAATTGTTGTAATATCAATACCTGGAAATTCTTTGATTAACTGAAAAACATACTCTTTTATCTCGCGTTCACCCGTAATCTTATTTCTCCAAAGTCCTGAATTAAATGATTGTGTTTCAAATAAATCTTCTTTGCCAAGATAGTTTTTATATTCCGAACAATGTTCTTGTAATCGAGCTCTAACTTGGGCTTCTAAAGCTTCATCTTGATCACAATTTCTGATTCTTGATACTTCTTCATATATCTCTGATAATTGTGCATATTTAGATCCTTTTTTTGATGTAAGAATATTATTAATTGCAATAACTATATCATTTTTCATAGTACCTCCTAAATATCATAATTTGTAATCAATAAGTGTTCTACTTTTTTATCATTTCTGTTCATAAAACTTACTAAATATTTCTTATCAAATGATCTAATGTTAAATCCACAATTTTTATACAACGAATAAATAAAATCTGTATTTTTAATTACAAGCATAAATTTTGCTTTAGTATTTTTTAAATAATTTGCCAACCTTATTTGATCATCTTTATCAAAATCATTTTTTGCATAAGTAGAAAATTCTGTATCATATGGAGGATCTAAAAACATAAAATCATTTTCTGTCAATTCAACTTTATCACAAAATTTTTCAAAATCATAACAATATATTTTTGTATTACCCATGTAACTCTTTAAACTTTCAGATGATAAATATTCTATTTTTTTATTAAAGTCTTTTCTGTTATAACTAATTCCGCCATATGGAACATTGAATTCTCCATTTGCATTATATCTAAACATTGCAGCATAGCAGTAATCTCTTATAAAATAAAAGACTGCGCAATAAAATTCATCACTTAATTTTAATTTTTTTCGGTTGTTATATAAATATCTAAAATACATATAATATGCGCTCTTAAATGCAGTTTCAATGTTAGCCATGATATCAGTATCAGACATCTTACCTTTTTGAGTTTCTATTTTAAACATTCTAGATATCTTTGACTTAAGGTTTTTATTAAATTCTATATTCAAATTATATAAATTAATATCAACTTCATCTCTTAATAGTTTATCAAATTCTTTCGAGTGAAATTTCATAAAAACGTTTATCAGTTCATTTAGAGAGTCATTATCATTCTTGTACTTAGAATAAAGATTCAATAATTCATTACAATTTTTTTCGACTATTTCTTGAAGAAAAATCCAATTCTTGTTAATTTCGTTTAACGATTTAAAAAATTCTGGACTACCTTTTTTTATTAATTTATATAAAAGAATTAATTCATCAGATTTATCATTAATAACAGAATTAGAGCAATCAACATTTAAATAAACAGCTCCACCACCCACAAATGGTTCCACATATCTGCTAAATTTTTTAGGTAAATTTTCTTTTATAATTGGCCATTCTTTTTCTTTACCACCAGCCCATTTTATAAATGGTTTTCTATTTATCATATTTTGCCCTCCTGTTAATAATCTTCCACTAATAATTATACCACGTATAATACTGAGTAGTAAATTGATTAGTTTTGATAAGTTGAAACTTTTGATATTTACATTATAATATTTATATCCATTTTTATAAAAATGAATATAAATATCTGCGGTTGAGTTTAGGCAAATTATACCAAGGTTCTTTGTATCCATTTCTATGACGGCCTAGCTCTTTTCTTTTTATTATCCTAGTTTTAGAATGTGAGGATTAATTTTTAATCTTATATAACAAGCATGATGAGGAATATTGAGATTCTAGAGTTCAATCGCATATGAAAGGAAGTATGCCTATGCAAAGTGTTCTAGCCATTGATGTGGCTAAAGGTAAAAGTATGGTATCTTTAATTAGTTCTTGTGGTGAAGTTCTAATTGAACCATATGAAATTAATCATTCTATTAATGATTTTACTAATTTACTTAATAAAATTAATAAGCAAAAATTAGATAATGTTTCTGTAATAATGGAATCTACGGGTATTTATCATAGACCTGTTGAAAGATTTTTCTTAGGAAATAATTTCAAAGTATTTGTTATAAAAGCATTATACTCAAAAATGTATAAACGTAATTTAAGAAAAACAAAAACCGATAAATTAGATTGTATATCTTTGTCAGAATTATTCTTTACTACTGATTTTAGAGAATATATTAAACCAGATGATATTTATTTAAATATGAATGCTTTATCTAGACAATATCATGCTTTAGATGAACTATGTGTTAATTTAAAAAATAGATATAAAAATTTAGTTTATTTGTGTTTTCCTGAATATGAGTTAATTTTTAAAAAGAAAACTATTTATAGTGACTTAGCACTAAGTTTTATCGAAAAACACCCACCTGCTAATATTATTTCTAATACTAGAATAGATGCATTACAAAATTTCTTTAAAAAGAATGGTTTTAGACATTGGAAAAAGAAACCTGCAACAATAAAAGAATATGCAATCATCTCTTATCCATCTGTTTCGAAAGATGATGAAATAACTTCAAGTCTGCCACAACTTGCAAGATTAATTAATACTTATCAAAAAGAAATAGAAACAATTAAATATAAAATAATATTTTTAGGGAAGAAAACTAAATACTTTGAAAGTATTAATTCTATCTTTGGTATTGGTGAATTTACAGCATCGCTAATAATCGCAGAAATTGGTGACATAAATAGATTTAAAAACATAAAAGAATTAACTGCGTACTGTGGATTAGATCCTTCAATAAAGCAATCTGGTAAATCTATAAACATAAAGGGCCCAATTTTCAAATCTGGAAACAAATATTTAAGAAAAATTCTTTTTGTATCTATATTAAATATTCTAAGTGTTACCATAGTATGTCATATAGAAAATGATATTGAAACTTATTACGGAAAAAAACGTAATGAAGGAAAACATCATTACGTCGCAACAATTACATGTACAACTAAACTTCTTCGACAAATTTTTGTACTGTGCAAACAATTAGATAAGGAATCAACACCACTTGATTATTTTAATATTATATACTAAATAAGCACATAATTTAAAAATTTTAAAAAAATAGAAATTTCCATTAATATAACACAAAAATTTGTTATTGACAAATCTTAGAATGTCATAAAATAGTAATTTCTTACAACTTTTCATTAATTTGGTCATATTTCTTAGAAAGGAATGATGATTAAAATGCCTATATATAAAAATAAACGTCCATATTTAGATGCAATTGCTAATGTTAAATTAAAGGATTTCAACATCGAAGTATATGAAAGATGGAGACGATATATTAATAGTTGTAATATTTCTACTCGGTATAAGAATGATATTTACAAGTTTCTAAAGTCTTTATTAAATTATGCAACCGATTGGTACGGTTTCAATTTTGTACATGTATATAGAAAAATGCATAACTTTAATAATCCAAACGAACTTACAAAAGAAATGCTATATATTACTTATGATGAATTTCAAAAGTTTTTATCTATTGAAAAAGATATTAAATTTAGATGTACTTGGCAACTACTCTACTACTGTGGATTAAGGATCGATGAGCTAAAAGATATTACATGGAAAGATATTGATTTTGAAAATAGAACTGTAAATATAAACAAACAAATAACTCAGCAATCTTGTCGTTCTAGATGGTCATTTTCGCCAACAAAGACTGCTAAGAGTAATAGATTTCTACCATTAACGAAAGTGCTCTTAAATGACTTAAAATTGTTTAAAGAAAGCGATTCTAAAATACTTTTTGGATTTAACGATACATATTTTGTAATTGGAGATATTGCTCCACAAATTAGTATTACTATCACTGCTAGAAAAAATCGCAATTGTGAAATTGCTGGAGTTAAGCAGATAAGGATACACGACTTTAGACATTCATGTGCTTCCTTATTAATTTATAAAGGTGCTAATATTATTACTGTTCCTAAATTCTTAGGGCATACTAAAATAGAAAAAACACTTAATACGTATACTCATCTTTATAAGAATGCTTTAACTGATATAACAGCACTTATTGATGATATGAATAATGAGCAAAAAAGCAATTTTTAATTGTATTAAATAGTCATTTATAAATATTTATGATATAATATTTTTTGAAATTACAGAAGGTCGGTGTAACAATGAAAATAAATTATCAAGAAATATATATAAATATGGACGATTCAGGAGTATTACATTCCAATGAAAGATGTTGCATATATGGAGGAATTGTATTTACTAATAAGTTGGATCAAGAAAATTTTGGACGAAAGTATAAAAGTATTTTAAATAAAATTAAATGTAAGTATTGTCGTTCTGATATATCAAAATGTAAGCATAAATGTCCGGAGATTAAAGACACTAATATTAAACCACAACATAAAAGGTGGATTTGGAATTTAATAAAAAAAGAAACTTGTTTTGCGGTAATTATTGATAATAAAAGAGTTAACACATCAATTATGAATGATAAAGACTCACGAGGAAGATATAGGGATTATACTCAAAGAATTATTATAAAGAAGGTTATCGATAAATTAATTAAAGATCAAAAAATAGACCCAAATTTACCTGTTAAATTAATTATTAGAATAGATCAGCAAGCCACTGCAACAAATACTAACAGATCATTTATAAAAGACATTGAAAAAGAATTAACAATAGGTATGACAAACTTAGAATATAATATGATACACAAGCCTATTCTTTTTTCAAAATTAAATATTGATCTTATGTATGTGCTTTCTCATAAACACATATCAATACAAGCTTCTGATTTTATTGCAGGCGAAACAAGAAGAATTATTTTGTCTGACTTAGATAAATTAACAATGTTGAAAAAATTAGAATATTTGGATGTCAAATTATTTTTACCATAATAGCTTTTTAAAAGCTTTTTTATTGCACAAAAAAACTATCCATAAAGGATAGTTTCCCACACAAGGCGTCGTATTTAATAATACGATTAAACTCTCGCTCGACACTTGCGTGTAGACCTGACAAGATTTCTCTCCGGTACAACAATAGTATCAAAATATTTTTTATTTGTCAATACTATTGCATTTCTATTATATTCAAATATGTCAATTAATATACATTAATAATGATTTTAAAATAATTTGCTTTGTATTATTAAAACATCCCTCAAAAAACTTGTAATACAGGCCAAAATGTGTAAATATGCTAAATAAAATTGGAACAGAATTAGGCCAAAAATTTAAGTTTCAAAAAATACAAACCCTTGTAAACATTGTCTTAAAACAAAAAGTGAGCCGATTTCTCGGCTCTACTGGGGGAAGAACATCCTACAACACCTCCATGATGAAAACAACACTCTCTTTGAGCATAAACGCCAATAGGCATTAATAAAATAATTAATAATAAAATCTTTATATTTTTCACTTCACAAACCTCATAAATAAATTACTTATATTTTTCCATTACATCTTTTGCAAGAGGTATATCTGCAGGAGCTAAATCATAATTTAATAAATCATTTATTTTTACCCAAGCATATTCTGAGTGTGCATGAAGTTTAAAATTCCCATCAATATATTTACATTCATATAATTTAAGTATTACATTACCATGTGGATAATTAAAAGTGCTTTGTGATATAAAAAACTTTGCTTTAACTTTTACATCAAATTCTTCATAAATTTCTCTTTCTATAGCTATTTTTTCATCTTCATTTTCTTCGACTTTACCACCAGGAAATTCCCATTTACCTTTTGCATCTTTATCCGTAGATCTTTTAGCAATTAATACTTTATTATCCTTAAAAATTAAAGCCGCTACTACATTTATATCTTTACTCATACAACACTACCTTTCGTTAATTCTATTATACTATATTTTCAATATTAAAAAAACTAAATGTTTTTTGATATTTAGCATTTACTTAACTTTCTTTACTAATATAAAATGTTATAATTCAATTACAAAGTACGCATTTTTTAAAATTCAATTTTTGCCTAACTTATGCTGAAAAAACACTATTTTTTAGTACAAACTGTCAAACAAAAAAAATCTCTTTCGAGATTTTAATTAGCATCTTCTATCGTAAATATTTTCCACAACATTTTCTTCACAACACGTATTACATGGAGTAAAAGTATGTTTATAAATATGATGATTAATTATTCTAGTATTGCAAGGTTTAATATGAGGTACTTCATAGCAAATATATCTATGACACACCCTTTCCTCTGGGCACTCATAAACTGGTTCACACGTACATCCCATCATATTTTCTACTTTACCCATATCTTCCATAGCAGGTCTTTTATCACAATTCATAATAGGTAATTCCTCCTTTTACATTATACTATTCGAAAAAATTATACATGTATGGGCTTTTTATATATATCAAAGCATAAAAAAATGATGCCTTGCACCATTATTTTGATTTTTTATCATTTTTAGGAATAACAAATTCTCTAGTATTATAATAATATTGACATCCACTTATTACACTGAATATTGTTGCTATAATTAAGCATATTTTTGCAAGTGGGAAGTGGAAAAACTCACAAGGAAAATTACTAAAGAAAGTTAATGTTAATCCAACCATCATGAAGGCAGTTTTAATTTTTCCCATTGAGGAAGCCGCTACTACTTTACCTTTATTTCCAGAAATCATTTTACAAGTATCAGTAATAATATCACGAGTAATAATAACAACTGGTACTACCAAAGGAATCACTCTATCATATGCAAGAATAATAAGTACACCATTTACTAAGATTTTATCAGCAATAGCATCAGCCATTTTACCGAAGTCAGTAACCATATTATATTTTCTTGCTATATGACCATCAAGTTTATCTGTAAGTGAGGCAATTAGAAATAAAGTTCCTGCAATAATATATTTTAAATTAAATGTAACTCCATGATATAAATATACTGGCCATGAAAAGCCTAAAGCATGCCATGGTATACATAACATAATAAGTATAATAAATGCTAAAACAATTCTTGAAATTGTAAGTTTATTTGGTAAATTCATTTCCTACTCCTTATAACTTATCTCACTAGCAACTCTAGTGTTAACAGTAATTTGTTTTACAGCCCAGAAAACTGCAAAAACTGCTAAAATAACAATTAATACATATACAAGTACATATAAAACATTATTTGGTTTCTTTTCATGTCTTGTATATGGTGAAAATACTTTTTCTTCATTACCTTTAGTATTTTCCTCGATTTCTTTTTCAATATCTTTTACAGGTATTTTTGATGTTGTTTCAAAAACATATTCATTAAACTCATCTACTATTTTATCAGCATCAAGTCCTAAATATTTAGCATAATTACTAATATATTTTTTTAATGCAAATATGTCTTGAAATGCACCAGTTTTACCATCTTCGATATTTTCAAGAATTACTTTTTCAAGATTAAGATCACTACTTACTTCCTCAAGGGAAAGACCAGCAGCTTCTCTAGTATCTAGAAAAAGACTTCCAATATCTTTCAAACTAAATCTCTCCTTAATTAAAAAATAAAAATAATATCTTAATAAGCCATGTTCTGTACCATTACTGGTGACAAACATTTATCTATGTACAAAGTACATCTAGTCTTAGGTTCGTTTTCCCTTGACCAGCTCCCCTACCAAAATTTGGGTTTCTCACTCGCGGGGTTTACCACGTTCCACTTCTTTTATTTCTAAAAGACTCGTCTCTTTGGCACTTTTATACCTAATCATTTCATTTTCAGAAATTTTCGGAGCCGTTAGCATATGCTACCTTAAGTTATTTATTCCTTAAGCACGAACATATTATCCATCACAGGATAAGTGAGCATGGACTTTCCTCAATAAAACTAAAAGTCTTACAGCGTTTGTCTAAAGATATTATTCATTTCTTCCATAAACAATTTTTTCTAAGTTACTTATTCTTTTTAGTAAATCAATGTTAGTAACTTGCTTGTTAGAACTATCTTCTTGCGTTTCAAGTTTTTCTTTTAACGCACGAATTTCTTGTTTAAGTGTATAATTATCAGATGTTAAATCATTAATTTGACCTTTAAGATTCTTAATAATATTATTATACTCAGTATAATCTCTTATGATCATATCAAGATATTTATCAACCTCTTGAGGCCTATATCCTCTTGCATCAATTTTGAAATCATGCTCTAGTATCTCCCCTGGTGTTAAATAAATCTTTTCATTATACATTTTTACACCTTCCAACATAAAAATTATAGCAAATTTCTTACTTATTTGTCAATATCCGTAAGGTTTTCATATTTTATCAAAAGTTTAGCATAATTAGTATCATCAATTAATTTACTTATAATAAAATCTATATCCATTAGTATCACCACTATTATAATATGATAAAAGAAAAATGTTATCAACAACTTCGACAAAACATGTCATTTATTTTATAAAAAAAGTATGCTATAATTAAAATGGTGAATATAAATGAATTATCCAACTGCAATTAAAAAGACCTATAAAAAACAAATTAATTATGGCAACCGTGGTATGGATTTAGAAAATTTTATTAACCAAACCAACGAGTACTACTTAGAAAAGGATATTGCTGTAATCTATAAAAAACCTACACCTATTCAAGTAGTAAAATATAATTATGATAACAAAAGAATAACTGATGCCTTTTATTTAACTCAATCTACCTTAGATTATAATGGAGTTTATAAAGGCTACTACATTGAATTTGATGCAAAAAATACAAATAAAAATTTTTTACCGCTTAATAACATAGCAGAGCATCAAATTAAACATATGAAAAATATTGTAAAACACAAAGGAATATGCTTTTTACTTATTGCAATTAATAGTGAATATTATGCTTTACCAGCAAAAATGTTATTTAATTTTATTGATAAAAACGAAAGGAAAAGTATTCCCTATGATTTTATAAAAGAAAATGGTTATAAACTTGATTATAATTATTTAAAAGGAATAGATTATATAAAAGCTATTGATTTAATGATAAAGGAGAATGTATGAAAAAATTAAAAATTCAAAGAAAATTAAAGAATTTTAATAGTAATGTAAAAACAAAAATTAATAATGAAATAAAAAGAAAAGGAAAAAAAGGATTTATTTGGGAAATAATATTCAGCTTTTTAATATTTTGTGCAAGTGCTGTTTTAATATTTGTACTTTATATTATAATTAGTGCTCCAAACTTTGAAAAAGATAAACTATATAAAAAGGAAGCCACAGTTATTTATGATAAAAATGGAATTGAATTTGCCAGGGTTGGACAAGAAGACCGTGAACTTATTGAATATAAAGATCTTCCTCAGGTTTATATTGATGCCTTAATAGCTACTGAAGACTCAAGATTTTTTCAACATAATGGACTTGATATTGCCAGATTTTTAAAAGCCTCAGTGGGACAACTTGTTTCCTCAAAAGCAGGTGGTGCTTCAACTATTACAATGCAACTTGTTAAAAAGACTTATACAAATGGAGCTTCCGAAGGTATAGCGGGTATTATTCGTAAATTTACCGATATATATATGGCTGTATTTAAAATAGAAAGTTCATATACTAAAGAAGAAATACTAGAATTTTATTCAAACTCATTATGGTATGCTAACGGAAGAAGTATTAATACTACAGGTATCTATGGAATAGAGCAAGCAAGTCAACATTTTTTTGGTAAAAGTGTTAGAGAATTAAACCTTGCTGAGGCATCATTAATTGTTGGAATGTATCAAAATCCAAGATTATATAATCCATACAAAAACCCTGTTGGTTGTCGAAATAGACAAAAAATAGTTTTAAAATTAATGGTTAATCATGGATACATAACTGAAGAAGAAATGAATGCTGTACTTGAAATACCAATTGAAAGTATGGTAGCGGATGATAGTGATGCAGTATCTACTAACGATTATCAAGCAATAATTGACCATGTAATTGATGAAGTGTATGAAAAAACTAAAAAAGATGCTAGACAAGTACCAATGAAAATTTATACTACATTTGATTTAAAAGTACAAGATGTTCTTGTTAAACTTGAAAAAGGTGAATTATTTAAATACTATAATGATTATGACCAAGAAGGAACTGCAATTACATCAATCGAGGATGGTTCGATAATTGCTCTTTCTGGAGGTAGAAAATATGGTGCAAGAGGATTAAATCGTGCAACTGATATTAATCGTCAACCTGGTTCTACTGCAAAACCATTATTTGATTATGCACCTTATATTGAATATCTAAATGGTTCTCCAGGAGATTATTTCTTCGATGAACCTTATGCATATTCAACAGGTCAGTCAATTAATGATGCCGATAGAAAATATCAAGGTATGATTACATTAAGAAAAGGTCTTATTGGTTCAAGAAACGTAACTGCCTTACAAGCATTTCAAAAGGTAGCTGCTAAAGATCAAAGTTTAATTGAAAATTTTGTTCATAGCGTAGGAATTAATTATGGTTCAGCATTATATGAATCTGCCTCAATTGGTGGTTTCAATGGTACTAACCCACTTGAAATGAGTGCTGCTTATGCTGTATTTGGCAGAGGTGGATATTACATTAAACCTTATTCATTTACAAAAGTTATTTTTGAAGATGGAACAACATATGAAAATAAATATACAAAAGAAAAAGTTATTAGTGAAGAAACATCATATATGATTACTAATGTTTTAGTAGACACAGTTAGAGATAGTTGGTCTGGTTCAATAAAAATAAGTGGTACTGAAGTTGCCGGTAAAACAGGTACAACAAACCTTGATACAGCAACACAAAAAGCACAAAATTTACCTGCAGATTTAATTCCAGACTCTTGGAACATTACATATAATCCAGAATATTCAATTGCTTTATGGTATGGATATGATAGACATAGAACTGATTATTATATGAATACTAATACTGGATGGACTGCAAGAAGTAGAATAATGGAAGCTCTTGCAAGAAATATTTATAGCACGAATAAAACATTTAAAAGGCCTTCGGGTGTAATAAGTGTTGAAGTTGAAAAAGAAACAGTACCTTTAATGTTAGCAAGTGAATATACTCCTGAAGATATGAGAATGACTGAACTATTTAAGGAAGGAACAGAACCAACTGAAACATCAATAAGATATCAAAAACTTGAGGCTCCTACAGGAGGAAAAGCAAGTTATAATGGTAATGAAGTAACACTTTCTTGGACAGGTATTAAAACACCAGATGCAATAAATAGTACTTATTTACAAAATTATTTTAATGATAATTATGCAGCATTTGCTACAAAATATTATGAAAAAAGAATTGAATATAATAATAGTTATATTGGTAAACAAGGTTATGAAGTTTATATGCAAAATGAAGATGGTTCATTAAAGGAATTAACTTTTACTGAAAATGCAAGTTATAAGCAAACTATCGAAGGTGGAAAATCATATAAATTTATTATTAAATCAAGTTATTCAATCTTTAAGGCAAATCAATCAGATGGCTTAATTATTAATGTTAATACAAAAACTGATACAACAATCGATGATATAATTAATCAAGATAAAGATAAAGATAAAGATAAGGATGAGGATAAAGATACTGGATTAAACTAAAAACAAGGATTAAATTTTCCTTGTTTTTTTATATTTGCATTCCATTTTACAGTTTTGACATAATGGATTTTTTGCTTTACAATAATATCTACCAAATAAAAGTAATTGATGATTAATTTTATTATATTCACTTTTATCAAATATTTTAGATAACTTTTTTTCTATTTTTAAAACATCATCATTTTTATTAGCTAGTCCTAGTCTTTTTGAAACTCTTTCTACGTGTGTATCTACCGCCATTGTAGGAATATCAAATAGTTCTGATAAAACCACATTCGTAGTCTTTCTACCTACACCAGGCATTAGTTCTAACTCTTTTCTATTACTTGGAACTATTCCATTATATTTTGTTAATAAAATGTTACTAATTTCTTTAACATATAATGCTTTCTTATGATAAGAACCTAAAGGTTTAATAATATCTTCGATTATTTTAACATCTAAAGAAGCTATTTCATTTAAATTATATTTATATAACTCTTTAGTTACTTCATTAACTCTTTTATCTGTTGTTTGAGCAGAAAGCATCACAGATAATAAAAGTTCATAATCTTTATTATAATCTAGTTCACACTTAGGATTAGGTATATAATAATCTAAATTATCTCTTAAATTAGTTATCATCATCTAACCAATTATATTCAAAAACACTTGTTTCAAAGTTTTTTACTTCCTTATTTATTTTATTTTCATTAATTTCTTTTTCTAACCCTTCCTTACCCTTATATCCTTTTTTATTCCATTCAAATAATATTTTATCTATATATCTAAGTGAAGGTGCATCATTTTTAATTGCTTCATCTAAGGCTTCGAGAATAAGCGATTCACTAAAACCTTTTGAAAGCCAAGCATTTATTATTTCATAGTCCATACCTGATAAACCTTTACCAAACTTTTCTTGAAATTTAAAGAAAATACTATTTTCATTCTTTTCCTCTTTTTCTAAATCAATAGTTTCTTTTAAGTTATTATAAAAATTTTCTAATGATACTTTATCAATAACTTTTCCACCTTCATTTTTAATTTGATTTAATTTAATTAATTTTTTTGTAAGTAAACTATTAAAGGCTATTAAAGTATCATTTTCAGATAAACAAGTTGCTTTAGATATTTTTTTTATATCAAAAGTTAAATCATAATCATTATCAAAGTACATTAAAACTATAAACTCTTTTAAAGTTAAATTATATTTTAATGCCTCTTTTAAAAAAAGGGTTTCAATTATAAATTTTTTGTTGTCTTTATTCATTTTTGTACCTACCTAATATATATTTTTTAATTTCATTTTTTTTATTTTTTAAATTCTTTTTTAAAATTTCGATTTTTACATCATTTATTATTTCACTAACCTTTTTTGAGGGTTCAAGATTTAAAAGTGTCATTACTTCTTTACCAGTTATATCAATATCTTTCATACTTTTTATAGGAAGATTTTTATATATTTTGTTGATAGTTTGTTTGTTTATATGTAAAACATCTCCGGCTACATAAGAAAGATATAATCCATAATTAAATAATGTAAAGTTATTAATTCTATTTTGATTTATTATTTCCTTTATCTTAGCAATATTATCTTTTTCCTCTTTAGTATATTCAATTTGTTTTACCTCTATTTGAGAAAGCATACCTAAAATATCCACAGTAAAAGTTATATCTTCATTATATTTAAGTCCTAAAACTTCACTTATTTTAGTTTCACCTAAAAGCTTTAAACCTTTTTTAAAATTTTTATTTGATAATATTTTAATTAATTCATCTTTAACTCTTTTAGGGCTTAAAGTACTAACCTTTTCATAATTATTTTTAATTGCATTATAAGTATTTTCTTCGATATCAAAATCTAATATACTTGCAAATCTTATTGCCCTAAGCATTCTAAGGGGATCTTCAGTAAATTTATCATTAGCATTACCAAGAGATCTTATAATACCTTTCTTAAGGTCTTCCTTACCATTTAATAAATCTAATATTTTATCATTTTTATCTAAACATATTGAATTTATAGTAAAATCTCTTCGATTAATATCCTCGAGTAAATTACTAACATATTCTATTTCAATAGGCTTTCTATTATCATATTTTTTTTCTTTTCTATATGTTGTTATATCAATGTTGTATTTTTTAATTTTCATATTAAGTCCACCATAATTATTAAGATTTTGTTTCACATTAAATAAATGAATTAAATCTTTAGGTTTAGCATTTGTACATATATCAACATCATAAGAGTTTTTTTTAAGTAGATAATCACGAACAAAACCACCTACTATATAGGCTTCATATCCTTCACTTTCAATTTTTTTTAGAATATTTTTTATAATTTTATCCATAATCTCTCCGTAAATATTATAACATAATTTTATATAAAATAAGTAAATATTTAATCAAAATAAAACTCGAACTAAAAAGTTCGAGTTAAGTATTTTATTGGTGCTTGTAATCGGGGTCGAACCGATACTTTCTTTTGGAAAAATAGATTTTGAGTCTATCGCGTCTACCAATTCCGCCATACAAGCAACAAACAAATACATTATATCATTTAATTATTGTTTTTTCAAATAATCTAAAACAATTTCTTTATCATCTAGGTGATGTTTTTCATGTCCTATAATTTGATAATCTTCATGCCCTTTACCAAGAATTAATAAAGTATCATTTTTATTAAGCATTTCTAATCCTTTATTAATAGCCTCTTTTCTATCAAAGATTATTTCATAATTTGTTTTATGAACACCACTTATTATATTATCCATAATAATTTTAGGGTCTTCAGTACGGGGATTATCGTTAGTAAATATTACATAATCACTTTTTTGGGTAGCAACATTTCCCATAATTGGTCTTTTTTTAGGATCCCTATCTCCACCACAACCTACAATAGTAATTATTTTACCTTTTTTATTTTCTAAAAATGAATTAATTATTTTTTCAACAGCATCTGGTGTATGGGCATAGTCAATAACTGCTTCAGCATCACGTACTTTAATTTGTTCACATCTTCCCTTCGGAGGAAAAACATCTTTAGTTATATCAAATATTTTTTGAATATCTATTCCATAAGTATTAATTATGGCTAGTGCCGTCATATAGTTATAAACATTAAATTTACCCCTTAAATTAGTTGTAACACTTAAATTTTTTTCATGATATTTAAAATTAATTATTGTACCACTATCAGTACTTTCATAACTTATTACTTCATAATCAGATTTAGTAAATCCAATTGTTTTATAATTTTTCTTTTCAAAATACTTACCATATTCATCATCATTATTAACAATAATTGTACCAGTGTCCTTTAGGTAATCTAAAATTAAAAGTTTTGCTTTTAAATAATTTTCCATAGTTTTATGATAATCTAAATGATCCTCGGTAAGATTTGTAAATGCCTCAATAGTAAAAGATAAACCTTCGACTCTTTTAAAAGATAAAGCATGTGATGAAACCTCCATTACAACAGCTTTGCAGCCCTTTTCAAGAGCAGTAGTTAGCATTGAATAAATCTCAGTTATCTCAGGAGTTGTATTAGGTAGTTCATAAACTTCATTCTCTACATAAAAACCAATTGTGCCAATATAAGCAGTTTTAATTCCAAGTTTATTAAGCATTTGATAAGTTAGAAAACAAGTAGTTGTTTTACCATTTGTACCAGTTACACCAATAATATCAAGTTTATTAACAATATCTTTATAATTATCAACAATATATTTTTGTAAATACTCTTTTGTATCAGGAACAACAATTGTTTCAACGTTATAACTTCCATGTTCACATACTATTTTTGATGCACCATTTTCAATTGCTTTTTCAATATAATCGTGTCCATCAACAGTATTTCCCTTTATAGCAATAAAAGTATCACCTTTTTTAACTTTTCTTGAATCAGTTTTAATATTAATCATAATTAATCCTTTCTATATTTCATTAAAATATATGTCGTACCACACTAAAAATGTGTATATTGTCCAAACCTTTTTATATGAATCTCTTTTACCATTTTTATGTTCTTCGAGAAGTTTATTAATTTTTTTTGTATCAAAAAATAATTTTGCACTTTCTCCATTAAATTTTTCTTTAATTATATTATATAACTTATCAGTTTTAATCCATTCTCTCAAAGGAACAGGAAACCCAAGTTTTTTCTTTTTATATGCTTCATTAGGTATTACCTTCGAAGCGGCCTTTCTAAGAGCAACCTTTGTAGTTTCTTTATTTATTTTTGCATAAGTAGGTAAAGATTTTGCAACTTCATAAACTTTATTATCTAGAAAAGGAGTTCTTGCCTCAAGGCCAAACATCATTGTATTTCTATCTACTGCATGTAAAAAATCATTTACTAACCAATAATAATAATCAATCATTTGTCTTTGAATTAATGTAGAATTATCTTTATATCTATCATAAACATTCTTTACAATATCTTTTGTATTTATTTGATTTGGAATTTTAACAATACTTTGTGCTTCTTTATCACGAAATACTCTTCCTAAACCAATGTTATAATTTTCTAACTTTTGTCCTCTTCGATAAAGAAAATTAAAACCTCTTATATCTGGAAAAATACTTACAATATTTGAGACAATATGTCTTAAAAAATAAGGTAATTTCATATATCCTTGCATAGTAAGCTCCTCTTGGTAAGAGTTATAACCTGCAAAAAATTCATCTGCTCCTTCACCAGAAAGAACAACTTTTACCTCTTTCGAAGCAATTTCTGACACAAAATATAAAGCAATTGCTGATGGGTCCGCTAAAGGTTCATCCATATAATACATAATTTTAGGAAAAGATTCTATATATTCATCCATAGTAATTTTCTTTGAATAATTTTCAATACCTAACTTATCAGATAAATCTTTTGCATAACTAATTTCATCAAATTTTGGATTATCATATCCAACAGTAAACGTTTTATCTGGTTTTGCAAGTGAAACTATATACGAAGAATCTATTCCACTTGATAAAAAAGAACCTACTTCAACATCACTTATTTGATGATATTCAACTGAATTTTTCATTGCTTTATCAATATTATCAACAATTTTATCCATATCATCATTTTTTTCTTTAAATTCTAGTGTAAAGAAACTTTTTGTTTTAATCTTACCATCTTTATAAATTAAATAGGTTCCTGGATCAAGTCTATATACTCCCTTGAAAAAGGTTTCTGATGTTGGAACAGAGTTAAAACATAAATATGCAGATAATATATCAGTATTTAGTTTCTTTTCAAAATCTGGATTTGCTAAAAATGCTTTTGGTTCTGAGGCAAACATAAATGTATCATTAAATTTTGCATAATAAAGTGGTTTAATACCAAAACCATCTCTTGCCATAAATAGTTCATTTTTATTTTTATCCCATATTGCAAAAGAAAACATACCTCTTAAATGGTTTGGAAGTTTTTCACCCCACTGTTCATAACCATGAAGTATTACTTCAGTATCAGTTTTTGTTTTAAAAACATGTTTCTTTTTTAATAAAGCATCTTTTAATTCCTTAAAATTATAAACTTCTCCATTATAAATGATAACCTTACTTTTATCTTCATTATATATTGGTTGTGCACCAGTATTTAAATCAATTATTGCAAGTCTACGATGAGCAAGTGCACAATTATCATCAATATAAAAACCTTCACCATCTGGACCACGATGCTCAATTTTTTTTGACATATCTTTAATTATTTTCTCTTTGTTTTCTTTATTATTTACAAATCCTACGATTCCACACATACTATCACCTTCTTGTTAGTTTTCTTTATATGTACTTTTATATAAATCTACTTCTTCATTTGAATTTTCTTTATTAAATTTAATTTCTGGTAAATCACTTAATGATGCAAGTCCAAAATAATCTAAAAATTCTCTTGTAGTTTTATATAAATTTGGATGTCCTGGTAAATCAGACTTTCCACATACTTTAATTAAGTCTTTTGCCATTAATTTTTTTATCATAAAAGATGAAGAAATACCTCTTAAATTGTCTACACCAGTTCTAGTAATTGGTTCATTATATGCAATAATTGCAAGTGTTTCAAGTGCTGCTTGAGATAATGTTTCAGCTCCTGAAGTATCCTTAACTAGTTTTTGATAATACTCAATATGTTCTTTTTTAGTCGTTAATTTAAAAGAGTTAGATAAATAACTTATTCGAATACCTCTTTCAGCTTTTTCATATTCTTTCTGTAAATCATTTAAAAGTTTTCTAGCTACTTTTTCATCAATTTCTAAAACTTCACAAATTTTTTCTAAAGTAATACCTTCATCTCCGACCACAAATAGTATTCCCTCTAAAACTGCTAATTTATTCATTATATACCTCAACATATATTTTACTAAAATTTTTGTTTTGTGACAAGGTTATCAAATTATCTTTACTCATTTCTAAAATACTTAAAAAAGTAACAACAATTTCCTCTTTTGTACATTCATTAAAAAGCCTAGTAAACTCAACCTTTTTTTCTCTACTCAAAATATCTTTTATATAATTAATTTTATCTTTAACACTAATTTCTTTTCTAGCAATTTTTGTATTTCTTGGTTTTTTATACTCTAATCTTTCAGATATTTCAAGCATTGCATTAACAAGATCCTCTAAAGAAACATCATCACTTAAATAAGTTTCATTATTAGCATATTCCTTTAAACTTTCTGGTACTTTTGTAAAATAATCTTGTCTATTTTTTTCAAGTTCACGAAAATCATTAGTAATAGTTTGATATTTTTCATATTCAATTAATCTATTACGTAAATCTTCTTCACTATTAATTTCATAATTATCATCGTCTTCTTCTTCATCAAAACCTAATATAATTTTACTTTTTAAATGTATTAATTCTGATGCCATAACTAAATACTCACTTTTATTATCTAAATCATTTTTATCAAGTGAGTTTATAAAGTTGATGTATTCATCTATTATTATCTTTAAATCTATTTCATATATGTCAAGTTCATGTTTTTTAACCATATGAAGCATTAAATCTAAAGGTCCTGTAAAATCTTTAATATTAAAATTCATTTTTCTCCTTACTAACTACAAGTAAAGAATTCAGCGGTCATTTCATAATTAATTTTAATTGGACTTACTCCTTTACTATAGTAATAAATATTATCTATTTTTGTATCACCGGCATTATAATCCATAGTTAATCTATATCTAAATCCATTAGTTATTTCAGTTACTGTTGCAGTAACACCTGACTTACCTTCAAAAGATGCTGCTAAAGTAGTGTATTCATTAAATAAGTTTGTATAATTTACATTATCATTAGTAACTATTATAGTATCTTCATATTTAAATAACTTATCATTTTCAAAAAAATATATAATTGATTCGCCATTATTATTTTTACAAGTCATCGCAGATTTATTTTCACTATCAACATCAAGGCTAATTAAATCATAATCACTTTCCTCGAGTTTAGCAATATTATACTTTGTTGGAGTAACACTTAACTGATATGAAAAGTTTTTATTAGATTTATTAGTAATAATACCATTAATTTTAATTACAGAAATTTGAGTATTACTATCATCATATAATCTAATAAAATATGAATCATTTGTTAAATTAAGTTCTTTATCTGCATTATTGTTAACTAAAAAACTTAGTGTTCCAGCATCAAAACTAATATTAGTAAATGTAGTTTCATTTAACTTTACTTCATTATTTGTAAATGCATAAATAGTATTTTTACTATTTTCGGTAACATTTGTTGTGGTGTTAGTCCCATTTTCAGTACCATTTGTAGTGTTATTATTTACTACATAATTATTCGTAAAGGCTTTATTATATAAATAATCACGATATGCTTTTTGAATATCAGGTAAGAAATAAATTACCACAATAAAAATAATAAATAAAAAAAGTGTTCCAATCCAACCATATTTTTTTGTATCAGTTCTTCCTATTGTAACTGATTGTAAAGGATTTGTATCTATATTAACTTTTCTTCTTCTAGCCAAGTTATTCCCTCCTACTCTTCATAGTAATTATACTATATTTGCAAATATAAAACAAGAAAAGTATTGCACTTTAATTTAATTATTGTTATAATATATCTAGTTTTGTTAAAGCAAAACGTTTTGGCGGGGTATATCAACTGGCTAGATAGTTCGGTTCATACCCGAAATGTTGGGGGTTCGAGTCCCTCCCCCGCTACCAATAAAACATTAATAGATAGAAATATCTATTTTTTTTTTAATCAAAATAAAGTGTTCTGTCAAGAACACTTTTTTAGAGGTGATTATTTATAATAAATAATCCAATATAATTTTAACATGTTTTTCTATAAACCTCAACGAACAAGTGAGTATAATTTTACTTAATTAATGAGAAAATAATATTAGAAAGACTGGTGAGCATATTGCATAATAAAAATGATGAAAATTATATTTATTATTTAGTTGCTCACAATCTAAAATCTATTAGAAAGAAAAAAGGATTTACTCAAGCTAAATTTGCCGAACTTTGTAATTATAGTGAAGGATTTATAATGAATATTGAAAGTAATAAATATTTACAAACATTTAGTTTAGGAACACTTTGGAAGTTTGCCCAAGTTTTAGATATTGATATACGAGAGTTATTTATACCAATTGATGATAATAAATAACTTTTTTTCATTTGTAGACAAAACATAAAATATATGATATAATCTATTTGTTTTTGAAAAACTTTTAAAAATAAGAAAGAAGGATTTTATATGAAAAATGAAATAGAGGAAACATCTATAGTTGCTTTAGGTGGCCTTGGAGAAGTTGGAAAAAACATGTATGTCATTACTCATAAAGATGAAATAATTATAATAGATTGTGGAGTTCTTTTCCCTGAGGATGACTTACTTGGAATAGATTATGTTATACAAGATTATACATATCTTAAACAAAATGAAAGCAAAATTAAAGCATTAATAATAACGCATGGTCATGAAGATCATATTGGAGGAATTCCATTTTTACTTCAAAGTGTAAATATTCCTGTTATTTATGCTCCGAAAATTGCTACAGATTTAATTAATAAAAAACTTGAGGAAAGAAATATTAATTACAAAAATATTGAACTAATAAATAAAGATTTAGTTTTAGAGTATAAATATTTTAAAATTGAATTTGTTAATACTACTCACTCAATACCAGATAGTTTTGCAATATGTATTCATACACCAAATGGAACGATTTTTGAAACTGGAGATTTTAAATTTGATTTAACCCCAATTGGACCAATGGCAGATATCCATAAAATGGCTAAAATTGGCGCTGAAGGTGTAACACTACTTTTAAGTGATTCAACCAATGCTCTATCCGAAGGTTATTCAAAAAGTGAATCATCAGTTGATGGAACTTTAAATGATATTATATCAAGACATCACGGAAGAGTTATAATTGCAACATTTGCCTCAAATATATTTAGAATTAAACATATAGTTGAAACTTGTAAACAATACGGAAGAAAAATAATTGTTTTTGGAAGAAGTATGGAAAATGCAATCGAACTTGCTAGTAATAATGGGCTTATCGAAGATAAAAGTATATTTATAGATGCATATCAAGCAAAAAGTTTAAAAAGAAATGAAGTATGTATATTATGTACTGGTACTCAAGGAGAACCTCTTGCAGCTTTATCAAGAATAGCTAATGGTGTTCATAAACAAATATCATTATTAAATGATGATTTAGTAATATTTTCATCAAGTGCTATACCAGGTAATGCAAATAGTATAAATAAAATTATTAATAAACTTTATTTAAAAGGTGTAAGAGTATTTACTAATACTGAATTTAGTGATATTCATACATCTGGTCATGCTAAAGAAGAAGAACTTAAATGGATGCTTAGAATTATTAAACCAGCTTATTTTATGCCAATGCATGGTGAATACAGAATGCTTAAAAAACATGCTGAAATTGCTAAAATGTGTGATGTTGAAAATTCTTTAATTTGTGAAAATGGTAATGTTGTAAAAATGCTTAATGGAAAAGTATATAAAGATGGTAATGTTATATCTGGAGATGTTTATGTTGATGGATCAAGAGTTGGTGATGTAGGCTCTGTAGTTATAAAGGATAGAAAACTTATGAGTCATGACGGTATTTTAATTACTATTTTAAATATTAATACTTTAACAAGAAAATTATTAATAAAACCAAATGTTACTGCACGTGGATTTGTTACAATAAATGAAAATATTGAATTAATTAATAAAATAGAAAATAAAATTTCTGATATTACAAATAATTACCTAGCAAAATCAATTTATAGTTATACTGATTTAAAAAATCAAATCATTTTAGAGGTTCTTCCATATATTAATGAACTTACAGGAAGAAGACCAATTATATTACCTGTAATTATGGAAGTTAATCAATCTATATATTAAAAAAACTGCAATAATCATATTGCAATTTTTTTATAGGTATTTTTCTAATTGTTCATTTTGACTATAGAATCTATCAAAAGTTAAATACTTTGCTCCATCTTTTATTAATACCTGAGGTTTTTGAGTTTGATAATCCTTAAAAATAGTTTCACAGTTTAAAGTAAAATATTTTGGGCTAAATATCATACAAAGTTTATCACTTGCCCAATGTTTTTCCAATATATTTTTATCAGTTTCTGAAAATGAACTAGGATATTGTCCATGAGAATGATAACAACCAATAACCTCAATATTTTTTGATTTAGCATAATTCATTGCTCTAGCTTCATATAAAATTGAAAAATTAAACTCATTTTCTTTTCCAATTATATTTTTTTCATAATATATTTGAGTTACATAAAAATATTTTAGCGAATCTTTTTCTACAACTTGTCCTAAAAGATAACCACCACATTCGTGAAATTCATCCATAAATGCGTGATTTATAATAGCATTAGATACATTTAAATTCATAATAACAATTGATTTTTGTGTTTCCATAATATCCTTTCAAAAAGAAGAAGTCATTATTTTGCTTCTTCTTGTGCTCTTGTTTCTCTAATAACAGTAATTTTAATTGTACCAGGATATTGCATTTCTTTTTCAATTTTATCTTTAATATCTCTAGCAATTTTAAAACTTGTTAAATCATCAACTTCATTAGGTTTAACCATAACTCTAACTTCTCTTCCTGCTTGCATTGCATATGTTTTTTCAACACCTTCGAAAGAGTTACCAATACTTTCTAATTGTTCAAGTCTTTTTATATAATTTTCAACTGAATCATTTCTTGCACCAGGTCTTGCAGCACTTAAAGTGTCCGCTACTGCGACAAGGTTGGCAATTACGGTTTTTGCTTCTTTAGCACCATGATGAGAAACTATTGCATCAAGTACTGTTTCATTTTCATGATATTTTTTTGCAATATCATATCCAATATCAACATGAGAACCCTCAACTTCAAAATCTATTGCTTTACCAATATCATGTAAAAGTCCCGCTCTTTTAGCAAGTGAAATATTTTCACCAAGTTCTGATGCCATAAGTCCACATAGATTAGCAACCTCGATTGAATGCTTTAATGCATTTTGTCCATAACTAGTACGATAATTTAATTTACCAATTAAATGTAATAGTTCTGGATCCATCTTAGTAAGACCAAGTTCATTCATTGTCTTATTACCAAGTTCAGTTATTTTACTATCAATATCCCTTACAGTTTTATCATATACTTCCTCGATTCTTGCAGGATGTATACGTCCATCTTTAATAAGTGTCTCAATAGTAATTTTAGCTATTTCTCTACGAAGTGGATCAAATGATGATATAACAATAGCTTCAGGAGTATCATCAATTATTAAATCAACTCCAGTAATTGATTCAATTGTACGAATATTTCTTCCTTCACGGCCAATTAAACGACCTTTCATTTCATCATTAGGAAGTTCAATTGTACTAACTGTCTGAAGACCTACAACATCATCAGCATATCTTTCCATTGAACCAACAATTAATTGTTTTGCTTTTTCATTTGCCTCAAGTTTTGCTTTTGCAGTTTCTTCGGAAATATACTCTGCTATTTCCTTACTCATATCAGCCTCAACTCTAGACATAATTTGTTTTCTAGCATTATCTTTACTTAAGCCAGATATTTTTTCTAATTTTTCAATTTCCTCTTTTAAAAGAGTATCCATTTTATCCTCTTTTTCTTGGATAGTTTGATTTCTTAAATTTAGAGAGTTTTCTTTTGCATCTAAAGACGAATCTCTTTTCTGAAGCATTTCTTCTCTCTTATCAAGATTATTTTCTCTACTAATTAAACGATTTTCAGTTTCTTTAAGTTCTGCTTTTTTTTCTTTTATTTCAGCATCCGTTTGTTGTTTTAATTTAAAACTTTCTTCTTTAAGTTCCAAAAGAGCATCTCTTTTTTGTTTGTCTGCTTCTTTTTTAGCTTCATCAATTAGTTTAATAGCTTTATTAGTGCGTTTTTTATTTATAATATAATAAATTACAAATACTATTGCACCACCAATTATTAATCCAATAACTAGAGTTAAAATGGAAGTTGTAGTTAATTCCATTTTAATCCTCACTTTCCTTTTATATAGAATTTTTTTAATTCCTACAATTTAATTATATATTTTTTTTCAAACTTAATCAATAGAAAAATAATATAGGTTTACAAAATTACCTATATTACATATAAAAAAATTGAAAAAAAGAATAATATACTTGCGGCTAAAACAAAGAAATGAAATATTGAATGCATATATTTTTTCTTTTTACCTACTGCATAAAATATTGCACCAATAGTATAAATAATTCCACCACTGAGCATCAAATAAATACCTGCTATATCAATGCTATTTAATAGTGTTTTAAAAGTAAATATAATCATCCATCCCATTACTAAATAAAGAAACATTGAAAATTTTTTATACTTATTTAAATTAATTGAATTTAAAGTTATACCAAGTATTGCACATCCCCATATAACTCCAAAAACTGTCCACCCTAAAGCCTTAGGAAGTGATACTAATGCATAAGGTGTATAAGTTCCCGCAATAAGTAAAAAAATTGAATCATGATCTAATATTCTAAAAACTCTTTTAGCATTATTAGGTTTAAATGAATGATATAATGTAGACATTGTATATAAAATAATTGAGCAACTTCCATAAATAACTGAACTTATTACAGCATAAACATTATGATGAATTGCACTAAAAACAGTACATAAAACAAGAGCTGCAATTGAAAGAAGACCTCCAACACCATGACTTATCGCAGATAATAGTTCCTCACATAAATTATATTTGGGTATTTCAATCTTATCTTTTAATTTCATATATAAATCATATCATAAACATAACAATATTTAAAGAGCAAATATTTTAAAATATGTGTTATAATAGTCTTCATAAAGGAGAAAGAATATGCAAGATAATTTTATGAAATATATAGAATATTTATATGTAACAGGCCAACTTGATGAAATGGATAATGAACAGATTTCAGAAATTGCCAATGAACTTTTTAATGATGATGAGTCATTAAATAATGATGATAATAGTTTAAAAAGATAAAAAACAATGCCACTTAAGCATTGTTTTCATTTGATGTTAAATTAATATTTCCAACTCCACCTTCAATAGTTAAACTAACAAGTCCTTTACCATTTTCATAATTTGAATTTATTTCCTCGCCATTAACTTTAATATTGCCTATCCCTTTATTAATTTTAACTTTATAATCATTTAAACTATTAAATAAGTTAATATTAAATTCTCCTACGCCAGTAGTAATTTTATTACTACCTTTGAATAAAGCAGAAATATTTGTTTTACCAGCTCCCATAGTTAAATTTAAATTATAGATATTTCCATATTCAATATCAAGACTACCTGCTCCACCTAAAACTTTAGTTTCATCTAAAACAGTAAGTCTTTTAAAATCAATTTTACCTGCTCCTTGTTTTAAATTAAGTTTTTTAGTTACAAGATTTTCAGCTTCAATTTTACCAGCACCTGTAGTAAATTCTATTTCGCTAAATTCTTTATCGCTAGGAAGATAAATAATTAAATTACTATCTTTTGTTTCAAAAGAAACATTAATTTTTTCTTCATTGATTTTAATTACACCATTTTTATTTTCTAATTTTACATTTTTATTATTTGTTTCTATTTTAAAGTTTTCAGCATCTTTAATAATTAAATTTGTATAAGATAAAGTTACGCTTAACTTAGAAATATTATCATTTCCATCATAAATAACTTTATTTTCCTTTAAAAGAGCACCAGTACTAAAAAACTTTTTAAATACATTATATTTACCTGTATAAAGTCCATATATAACAAATATTATTAATGCAAGAATAATTAATCTAAATAATCTTTTTATCATTTAACATCTACTCCACCAAAGATGCATACAGAATTTAAATATATAGTAATTTCTTTTTTACTAGATTGTTTTCCTCTTTTTACTTCAACACCTCCGAAAAATGGAGTCGAAGATACTTTAACTTTTACATCATCAGGAACATATATATCTATTCCGCCAAAAACTGATAAAGTATTTATAACAATATCTTTTTCAATTTTGGCATCTCTTAAATCAAGTTTTATTCCTCCGAAAAGTGATTTTAAATCTAAATTCTCTACTTTTTCATCCTCAAATTTTAAATCTTGAGAACCAAATACTGCAATATAATTATTGCTTTCTTTATTATTTGCATTAATCTTTTTAATTTCTTTGCCATTAATACTTAATACATCCTTAAATACTAATAAAAGTCCAATTGAAATTAATATAACTGGTAATAATAATTTAATTAAAAGCTCATATTCAATTAAATCTCTTTCCGCTAAAAAAAGCCAAACACCAATAATTAAAAATATTAAACTTGAGGTTTTTTCTTTATCATTTATAAGTCCTACTAACGAAGGAATTATTATAAATAAAGTCCACCAACCAGAGAAAAATAAATTAATATTAGTAATTCCAAAAGCATTTAAGCCAAGTATTAAACCAATAAAAATTAATAAAAATCCAATAATATATTTTGTATAATCTTTCATATCTAACCTACTTTCTATAAAAATTATAACACTTAATAAAGTCTATGTAAAACTATTTTAAATAATAATGTCTAATTGTATTTAAGTTTTCAACTACATTTTAAAGACTCTTTATAAAATCATAGATATATGGGTATATAATTTTATATCCTTCATAATTCAAATGAAGATTATCTGGCAAATATGTTTTTGTATTAACTTTTAAGATATTTGAATATTCTTCATTAAATAAATCTAAATATTTTATATTCCATTTATCAAGAATTTTCTTTGTCATCATAATATATTTATTATAATCATCATAACTCCATTTCTGACCTCTTTCTGTATAATTTGGAGTATAATAAGTTATAATATATCCAATTTTTGCATCTTTAAAATATTTTTTGGCATTATATATATATGATTCAAATCCTCCGGCAAAAGTATTTACATCAAAATCATCTTCACTCTTACTATTTGATATTTCTCCTAAAGGTGTGTTATATAAAACATCATTAATACCACCTTGCATAATTACATAATCATATTTTTCATTTGCATGAGAAATAATTATATCTGTAAGCCACTTATTTTTATCATCATAGGTTGATACTCTATAATCACTTATTCCAGCATTTATAACGATGTTAAAATCATAATTATCCTTTATAAATTCTGCCCAAGAATAACCTTTAGTTAGAAAACCATAAGTTATAGAATCACCGAAAAATATAATATTTTTATTTTTAGTAACCACAGTATAAATAATTTTATAAGAAACTTCTTTATTATCGAGTTTACAATTTATAGTATCATTATTTTTTTGACAAACGACTTTTTCATTATTCGAAGATACAATGTTATCTAAATAATTATAATTTTCATTTTCTAAGATATGTACTTCTTTAGATTTAACATTTATAAAAGTTTCTTTTTCTTTTACATTATTACAACCACATATAACTACACATAACATTATTAAAATAAATTTTTTCATAAATTACCTACCTTAACTTTAATATTGACATATCATCATATAAATTGTTTAAATTATATAATATTAATACATTATCAATATTTTTACTCTTTACAAAATCACTTACACTTTTATTATAATACCTTAAATCAATTACATAAATATTTTTATAATGTGATGTTAAAAAAGGAATAAATGAATTTGCATAACTATTTTTTATAACAAGAATTGAGTTTTCATTTTCAAAATTTTCAATTTCTATTAAAGCATGATTATTATCTAAAAATATTGAATACTTATCTTTTTTATCTAAATAATCATAATTATATAAACTGTTAGTTATTTTATTTTCATTAACATAATTTATAGTTAAATTTTCATTTTTTAAAAATAAATATATATCATCACTTTTATCATAACTAAGTACTTTTGTTTGACTTGTTCCTTTAAAAGAGTTACTTACTTTAACAATATTATAATAGCTTTCGTCATTTGGAATAATGTTTTTACTTTCCATATATTTTTTATATGCATAATATGCACCGAAACTAGTCCAGTGATGATCAGTTTTATAATACATATTTGTTTTTTTATTATGATTTTTTAAAGTATCTATTACATTTATGTTATTTGAATATTTTAAACTACTATATAAATAATTTATATCATTTTCTTCATTTGTGTTAATACTTCTTTTTAGTTTATCACTATTAATATAAATAGAATCAGGTACTATCATAACATCTGTTTGAATATTTTTAGCAAAATCATTTATTGTTTCTATTACTAAACTACTTTTTTTGATTTCAACTTTTTTTGGCAATAAATAATAATCATTTGCAACATAAACTCCATTTACAAGGGTTTTACCACATAATAATTCAATTTTATTTTTTAGTTTTAAAAGTTCATTTCTAAATGGTGCATTATCAAGTAAATAACTCTCTACATTGTTTAAACTAAATTTTGTTAAATATCTATTTTCAAATTCTGAATAGTTTTCCTTTTTTTTAAATATAAACATAACTGAATAAATAAAAATCATAATACCTATTATTAAAAATATAATTTTATTTCTTTTTTTCATAAACTACCCCTTAAAAACTATTATATAAAAATGGTTTAAATGAACCAGATAAAATAAATGAAACTGTAATTATAAATAAACAAACATAAATAATTATTGTTACTATATTTTTTAATTTGTTATTAGAAATTTTATTTTTTATACTTTCTGGAAGTTTTAAAATCATAAGTAAACTTAATATGATTAAAAATAAATTATCTTTTAAATAAAAGATTACTTCATTATTATAAAGGTTACCCTTAAACATATTTGATATAAATAAACCTATATCATTTAAACTATTTTGAGTAAATAATATATAGCCAAATAATACAATAATTATTACATACAAATGCTTAAATATTTTAGGAAGCTTTTCTAAAAAATTATTTAAAACAAACTTTTCTAAAACTATTATTATTCCATAGTATAATCCCCATAATAAAAAATTAATTGTATTTCCGTGCCAAATACCCGTTAAAAGCCAAACTACCATAAGATTTCTTATTGTTATGAGTTTATTTTTCTTACTTCCTCCTAAAGGGAAATAAACATACTCTTTAAAAAAATTTGAAAGTGATATATGCCATTTACGCCAAAAAGAAGATATACTATTTGCTAAATATGGATTATCAAAATTTTCCTCTAAAGAAATACCACACATTTTACCAAGTCCTAGTGCCATATTTGTATAACCTAAAAAATCAAAATATAAATATAATGCATAAATAATTAAAACAAACAAACATGATAAAAATGTTTTATTAGTTATACTATTAAAAGTGTTATATAAAATACTTAAATTATTTGCAAGTAATACCTTTTGAAATAAACCCGTTAAAAATCTATAAAAGCCTTTTGCTCCTATTTCAAAAGAAATATCTAAATTCCTTATATTTTTTGTTACTTCATTAAACCTTGTAATTGGTCCCATTAAAACATTGCAAAATAGTGTAATATAACATAAATAATCTAAAAAACTTTCATTTTTAATTTTATTATGTTTTCTATCAAGTATGTAACTAATATTATTAAAGGTATAAAAACTTATCCCTAAAGGAAATATAAAATAGTTTGTATATTTAAAAAAACTTAAAAATAATATATTAATTATTACCAAAACATTATATG
>ERZ1023839.21-NODE-21-length-62693-cov-720.131454_pt1 | contig 62693 bp, 59 predicted proteins | sample MGYA00380383_ERZ1023839 | MGnify/ENA primary metagenome ERZ1023839 (study PRJEB33179, sample SAMN07449065) | human gut metagenome | biome: Human-gut; feature: Human associated habitat; material: Faeces | host: Homo sapiens | place: India:Kasaragod | collected... | reverse complement strand
CGTGCTTACAGCGTATAGCTGCTTAGCACATTATTGAATTATTAACGAACTATTGATATAAATATTCGTCTTTGATACTTCCTGCCATTATCTTTGCCGATTAAAATGTTATTGCAAAGCAATAATGAAGTAATAGAAACGTAAAAAGTAAACAACATGGAACGCAAAGAACAGACCGGGCATATCTGTAGATGGATGGCTTTAGGCATCATGACTGCCATCGTCATCGTAGGATGTACCATTGTAATCGGCCTATTTGAATGGCGCGACAGAAAGGAGATTGAGTGTAGAAATGCAGAACTGCATCAGTGGCGAAAGAATGTGCATGACTTAAACTTGCACATAACGGAATTGTCACTGCTTGGTGAAATGGTTGCGGATTGGGACTCAACAGATGTAAATGAGTATCATTCGCTTCGATTGGAAGTGGACAGTATGCTTGAAGGCATCGCAGGTATTTGTCCGAAAGAAGATTCTGATACGATCTGCCGTCTTCTTGCAGAAAAGGAACAGCTCCTTCTGGATATAAAGGATGCCATGCAGGATCTGAATGCCACTCAAGAAAAGCTGACCGCAGAAGTTCCAAGAATTGTAGAGCAGAATAAGACTGAAAGCAAAAGATTTTCATCTATGCCACAGCAGGCAAAGCCAAAGAAGCGCGGTTTCTTCAGCAGATTGTTCGGCAAGAAAGAAAATGCAGTAACAACAGGCAACCGTTTAACCCAAACTGAAAAGATGCTCACCAACCTAAACCAAACGGTTGTTGCTAAACATCACCAGCAAAGCCGTAAGGTAGTGGAGATATTGGATAGTCTGGGAAACAGAAATGAAAGTATCAATAAGCAGTTGCAAAGAGTAATCAGCATAGCTGATGAGAATGTGGATAAAGGCATAAAAGTTCGTGAGCGACAAATCGCAGACTTGGAAGGCAATTATACCTATTATTATATAGGGATGATAGGATTGTTGATATTGGTATTTTTCGTATTATTCCTATTGGTGTGGCGATTCGCATTCAAGACACGTAAGAGCAAGGAAGAAACAAGAAAGGTGATGCTGACTGTAACGCATGAGATGCGCAGTCCTTTGTCTGCCATCAAGGATTATGCTCGCAAGATTAGCGGACTTGAAGATGCTACGGATGAAAGCAAACGGTATGCCGACTTGATTGTTGACACATCGAAAGGCTTGACTTCTATGATTGACAGTTTCCTGGTTTACTCCAAATTAGCGAATGGAAAGGCGACAGTCAAGGAACGCCCTTTCCGTATGATGGACATTGCCGAGCAATTAAAGATGGAGTATGAACCCTTTGCTGCAAAGAAACAACTGGAATTGAGCGTCAACAATAAGGCAGATGGTGTTGTCAATGGAGACAAGGAAAAGGTGCTTACAATAGGACGCAATCTGCTTTCCAATGCCATCAAATATACGGGAAAGGGTGAGATAGTATTGTCCACAACCTATAAAGATGGTGTGTTCATGCTAAAGGTTAAGGATACAGGAACAGGATTGGACGACAAGCAACAAAAACAAATCTTCAAGGAATTTGCAAGATTGGGAAATGCGGTCACCCAACCGGGATTTGGCTTGGGGCTTTCCATTGTCAAGAACCTCGTTTCACTGATGAAAGGAAAAATCGATGTGTCCAGTCACCAAGGGCTGGGAAGTATCTTTACCATTAGTCTTCCTATGGCTGCAGCCGAAAAGCAGAATGTGGAACCAACTCAGTATAGAACGAAACGACAAGATTCGTTTACTGTCATTGCCATTGATGATAGCCATGTGCAACTGAGTACCATCCGTGAGGCGTTTGCATCAAACGGCATCGTATGTGACACTTGTAATAATGCCACGGATTTATTGGATATGATGCGCAAAAAATCTTATGATCTGCTGATAACGGATTTGAAGATGGCTGAAGTGAATGGTATCGAGATTCTGGAAATGATGCGTATGGTGAACGTGCGTAACTCCAAGACCATTCCTGTTGTCGTTATGACAGCAGCACCAAATGTGAGTGAGCAAGAACTGCTTGACGCAGGATTTGTCGCTTGTCTGTTCAAGCCGATGTCTGACAAGGATTTGATAAACACTGCAAGAAAGTGTGTGAATGGTAAAATAGCAGAAAAACAAATAGACTTTTCTATGTTGCTGACCTACGGCAATGAAAAAGAGACTTTGGAGAATTTCGTAAAGGAAATGACTGATACATTGGGCAGTATCCGCAATGTAGCCCAAGAGGAGAACCGCAAGAAAATGTCCGATGCCATTCACCACGCAAGAAGCTCGTGGATGATGGTACAATCTGACGAGTCTTTGAACCATCTCTTTGACCTGATTGAAGATTCTACATCATCAGACGACGTTATCAACCAAGCGGTTGAGGATGTTTTCGCACATGGTGAGGCAATTATCAAAGCCGCACAAAAGAAAATTGAGGAGGTAACAGCATGAAGAAAGTAATAATCATTGAAGACAGCCCGACATTTTGCAATATGTTGGGCAAGAAGTTGGAGGCAAAGGGCTGGAAAACAATCTTATGCTACAATTACAGAGATGGTCTGAAAGCTGTGAGGGAATCCTCTGAATGGGATGTTGTCATTTCGGATATGCGCTTGGGGAATGATAACGGTATCGACCTGTTGGAATGGATGCGTAGTAACGGCTATCAGAATCCATTTATTATCATGACATCTTACGATGAAAGCATGAGTGCCGTGAGGACTATGAAATTGGGAGCAGAAGACTATATACCGAAGAAATTGTTGCTTGATGTAGTTTATGAACGTTTGGAAGAAATCATAGACAAGCAGAAACGACTCGTAGAGTTGAATAACAAGATTGTTTACCGCAAAAGTGAGAAGTTTCGCCGTATATACAAAATGGCAGAATTGTTTGCCAAAAGCGACATGGCTGTTATGATATTGGGAGACAACGGAACAGGCAAAGAACATATAGCGGAAAAGATACATCTGCAAAGCAAAAGAGCCGACAAGCCTTTTGAAGTAGTAGATTGCGGTACGCTTTCTGCGGAACTTGCCGTTTCCGCTCTCTTCGGACATGAGAAAGGAGCATTCACAAGTGCAGACGCAGCAAGAAAAGGTTACTTTGAATTGGCTGCTGGAGGTACGCTGTTCTTGGACGAGATAGGCAACCTGCCGAAAGACGTACAGGCGATGTTGCTGCGTGTGTTGCAATCCAAGAGCTACCGACCATTGGGAGCTACAAAAGATAAAGTGGCTGATGTGCGCATTATTGCCGCCACCAACGAAAACCTGCAAGAGGCAGTTCGGGAAGGACGATTCAGAAGCGATCTGTATTATCGACTTCACGAAGCGGTTATTGAGATTCCACGGTTGCGAGATTGCAAGGAAGATATTATGCCATTAGCTAACTTCTTCCTGAAACTATATGATAGGCATACGGACAAAGAAATAAAATGTATCAGTAAGGAAGCGCAAAGGGCACTTGTAAGCCATACATGGCCAGGCAATGTGCGTGAGTTGAAATCCTGTATCATGCGAGCCATGCTGTTATGCGAGAATGAGATAATAGATGTCGAGGACTTGCAGTTGTCACAATCGGCATTGACAGAAGAGGCTTTGGACTTTGATGAACAAGAACGCAAGATCAATCGAGAGCGTATCTTGTGGGCTTTGAAGCAATGCAATGGCATCAAGCGTGATGCGGCAAAAATGTTGGAAATGAGCCATACTACATTCTATGCCCGTATGAAAGAGTATGGTATTCCTACTAATAAGTTGTAACGGTATAGGAACCGTGTAAGGAAGATTGGACGAGTGTCCGGTTTTCCTTACACTATTTCTGCTTGCAATTTCCTTGTGAAAGTCTTATTCTATTGATAAAGTTGCTGATTATCAGACAATATCGTCATTCTATTGTTTAGATTGTCTTGGAATGGCATAGGTATTGGACTAATAAATGATGTGCGCACAGAAACATCAAATTAGTACAAACCCATAAAAGAGACAGCAACATGGAATACAACATATTGATAGAGACTGATTTTTTCAACTTGCTGAATGCAGGTTATAAGAACAAAGGTGGTAACGCTTTGGAGAACTCATATCGTGAGTTTATCAAGGTTGTGGTTGATTTATGCAGCACTAACGTGAAGCAAGCGGTCTTTGCACTGTCATACGCAGAAACCGAGCTTGACTTTCATCTGTCAATGCCCCATATAAAGGATTGTTTGGGAACCGTAGGCTTGTATGTGCGCAAAGCAATTGCATTTGTCCGAAGGATGCAAGACCATGTGGCAGCAACATATCATCTTCATGTGACCACATCCACTTCAGAAGCCTCTCCGTCAGTATCATCAGAATCAAAGCCATTAGTGAAATGGACAGGCAATGCCGTTGACCTTGTAGAAATGGTATATGGCATCTGCGTAATGGGAAGTGTGAACGATGGCGATGTGAAGTTCAAGGACTTGGCGCAAGCCATGTACCAGTTCTTTGGCATCAAAGCCAAGGACTGCTATCGTTTCTACACCGACATCAGAAGACGCAAGAACTATAGCCGTACTTACTTCCTTGACAGAATGCAGGAGAAGTTGAACGACAAAATGCGAAAGGATGATGAATTGGAAAGAATGAGACGATGAAATTGCGCCATTATTTGGGATAATTGTATAATAATCATTAAGATTTTTACAGAAACACCCAATTTTGGATATTTATCTGTATTTTTGCAATTTTAATAGTAACAAAACTTGCAAACATGACATATCAAGATATAGAAGCCCTAACAATAAAGAAAGAGGGGAATAGCTTGGAGTTTAAGGAATCGACAGGTCAATTAGATCGTTCGATGGAGACTCTATGCGCATTTCTCAATGGTGAGGGCGGCACAATCCTTTATGGAGTAAAGGACGATGGAAAAATCATAGGACAAACGGTATCTGACAGTACAAAACGTTCTATTGCAGAAGCAGTCAATCGTATAGAGCCTTTTGTGGATTTAGAAATCACCTATGTTGCTATTCCCGGCACTGAAAAATATGTCATTGTCATTTTTGTTGAGGAGCAACGTTTTATGCGTCCTTTCACATACAAAGGAAGAGCTTATCAGCGAATTGAAAGCACCACAACCGTCATGCCACAGGAACGGTACAATCACTTATTGATGGAACGAGGTGGCAAGTATGGTTGGGAAGCGATGATTAATCCTGACTTGAAAATAGCGGATCTGGACGAAAATGCTATTCTCGGTGCTGTTCGAGAGGGAATAAGAAACGGAAGACTTCCTGAAACGACAATACGTGAGGAGATACCTGTCATTCTGAAAAAGTTCCGTTTACTCAATGACGGGAAACTGAATAATGCCGCTGCCGTATTGTTCGGCAAAGAGTTGTATGATTATCCACAGTGTTTGCTTCGTATGGCACGTTTCAAGGGAACTACAAAGGAAGAGTTTATTGACAACCAACGTGCGGAAGGAAACATATATGAACTGCTTGATGCAGCAATGGCATTCTTCTTTAAACACCTCTCATTGTCTGGAAAGATAAATGGTCTGTATCGTGAAGAGGAACTGAGCATCCCTTACAAGGCTTTGAGAGAAAGTTGTATCAACTCTTTCTGTCATAGGTCCTATCATCACCCTGGGAGTTCAGTCAGCATTGCCATTTATGATGACCGGGTAGAAATAAGAAATACGGGAACATTTCCTGCAGATCTGCCAATAGAGCGTCTAATGGAGGAGCATGATTCCAAACCACAGAATCCAATAATTGCCAATGTACTCTACAAGAGTAAAATTTTAGAAAGTTGGGGACGTGGTATAAGCACGATGGTAGGTGAATGTAAGCGTGTCGGATTGCCTGCTCCGGAAATCAATACGGATGGTAATTTTGTATGGGTCGTTTTTAAATATAATAGAAGCAGTGTGGTAGTTACCCCACAGCTACCCCACAGTTACCCCACAGCTACCCCACAGCTCAAAAAGGTTATATCTGTAATAGGTACTGCGACTTTGTCTGCAAAAGAGATAATGGAGATAATGTCCTTGAAAGATAAGACCCATTTTCTTGATAAATATCTATATCCAGCAATTGAGCAAGGATATGTTGGACAGTTACACCCAGAGAATCCTAAACACCCTGGGCAAAAATATATGCTTACCTCAAAAGGTAAAGCCTTATTGAATGAATAGGAACGACAAAGGCAGTGGCAAATATCCACTGCCTTTGTCGTTTCTATTTCTGTATCAAATGCTTCAAGTTCTCATCGTTGGCGATACGCCCCAGCTCATCCTTGACTATCTGCTTGACATCTTCCTTGATTTGGTTGTAGTTGTCCTGTATGGTCTGCTTCATGCAGTCGTTGCCATCCGCATCCAAGAAATCGTTGATGATGGGGATAGGCTGATAATGGCTTTCTTCTCGCTTTACCTTGTCGGTGTCAACGACAATCTCGGCATGGAAGATCTTCTGCTCTATGCGCTCGGTGAAGTTGTCGGAAACAGATCCAACAAACATACCTTGGGTGAGTCCGCTAATCTTGCTCGGTGGGATGAGACTGTCCATCTGGGTATTGATGGACGTAGAGACATCCTGACGGTTGATGGAAATAGACTGGCGCTTTTGGAGCACTTTTCCAAAACGCTCGGATAAAGTCTTGGCGGTCTCGCCAACGACCTGTCCGCTGAAGATATTACCAACGGTATTGATAACCACCTTTGCCTCCTTGTCTCCATAATCACGAACCAACTGCGAGAAGTCCTGAAAGCCCAAGCAGACGGCAACCTTGTTGCTTCGTGCCGTAGCAATCAGATTATCCAAGCCTTTGAAATAGATGGTCGGCAACTCGTCAATGATAACGGATGATTTGAGTTGTCCCTTCTTGTTGATGAGTTTCACGATGCGGCTGTTGTACAAACCAAGTGCCGCACCATAAATGTTCTGACGGTCGGGATTGTTGCCGACACATAGAATCTTCGGTTCTTCGGGATTGTTGATGTCGAGTGTAAACTCGCTTGCGGACATCACCCAATAGAGCTGTGGTGAGATCATTCGTGACAGCGGAATCTTTGCGCTTGCAATCTGTCCTGCCAACTGCTCCATCGCCCCACCTTGCCAGGCGTCCATGAATGGTGAAAGATAGTTCTCTAATTCGGGATAGCTCGTCAGTATCGGAAAGACATCCTCGTATCTGCGGTTGAGCAATTCTATGGCATGGGGAAAGGTACAAAACTTTCCGTTCTTGTAGATTCTTAGGTACCATATGATGGCAGCAAAGAGGATTATCGGACTCTCCACAAAGAAGTCGCCCTGCTTCTGTACCCACGTCTTGTTGAGATTGAGCATGATGGTGTATGCACTCTCATAAGCATCAGAAATGTCACTCATAAAATCTGGGTGAATAGGATTGCAGCGATGACTTCTGCGAGGATCGTCAAAGTTGATGACATAGAACTGGGGCTTGACCTTATATCCATTCTGATGGTTCATCATGTGGTTGTAGGCAATCGTCGAAAGGTCGGAAAACTTGAAATCATAGATATACATTGAATACCCCTTCTCTATCTGCTGTTTGATGTAGTTGTTCACTACAGCAAAGGACTTACCACTACCCGGTGTACCTAACACGATGGTCGCTCGGAACGGATTGACCACGTTGATCCATCCTCTCTGCCATTTCTTCTTGTAATAGAATCGTGTGGGCAGATTGACGGAATACTCGTTCTCCATGAGTTTGGTCTCCTGCATGAAACTCTCGTTCTCATTATTGAACACATCCTCCATAAGATTATGCTTCAAGAGTCTGCTCATCCAGAGTCCTCCCATCAACAGGCAGATATAACCCGCTGTCATTGTAAAGATGTATAGCGTAGCATTGCCCAAATGTGATATAGGCAACAATAATATCCACCAGTTGAGGAAGAACAGACAGAAGCCTACGGCAAGAACCGTCCAAATCTTGCTCCAACTCATCTTTTCTGCTTTCACGCCCTTGGTTCCCAGACATGAGAGAGCCAAGAGTAAAAGCGAGAACAACTTTGTGTAGAGGATAGAATGAAACAAGCCACCTGTTCTGTTGAAGTTGATCAGGATTCTGTCAACAACCCCGATTGTCACTCCCCACATGCGCATTGCCTCATAGCAATACCAATATACATTCATAATTGCGAGTATTATACTCACAGCACGGAGAAAATCCATTATTTTTCCCAATGCTCTCAAATCGTCTTCTTGTGCCATTGTTTTTCTGTTTTGAAGTTATACCTTGATAATACGATTAAAGGTTTCTCCCTTTTCGCTTCTTTTTCTTTCTGCGTAACTCTCTATCGAATGCTGCTTCCTGTGCCTCGTTGGAAGAACCATTCCCTGCCATAAGTCCAAGACCGCTGCCGTATTCATCGAACAAGCCAGAATCGTGACGCTCTTGTTCTGAGATTGCACCATCTTCCTTTGGAATGGTAAGTGGTATCGGCTGCTCATTCTCGTAAGGTAAGGTGAAGTGCTCCTGCAAGGCATTGGCAGAAAGATTCTTTCCAAGCCGTGAACCATTGAAAACGCTTTGGGTGCGGTGGTCAATGAATGTTGCTCCGTAGATACGGCCGTCAGCTGTATGGCGGAAAACAACATCAATGCCCTTTGCTTTCAGAAGTTCTATGAACTTATCCTTATGGTACGTCTGCTTCAAGACTGCTTCTACGCTATGACGGGTCATCTCGGAGAGTTTCTTGTCCTCCTTGAACTTCTTGGCAGAATAAGCGAACCGCTTTTCTATCGCCTCCGCACCGACAGACCTGTCAATCTTGGAAGCCTTGAAAGGATTTCCAACCTTATTACCCTGTCCGTCCGTGGCAGAATAGACAAAACCATGATACTCACGACCGCCAACCTCGCCTCTGACCTCCTCCAAGGATATATTATATAAGGAAAGAAGTGCACGGTATTCGCCCAAGGACTGGAACCTGTAGGTAGCGCAGAGAGATTTTATGGTATTGGCAACCTGCTTTTTCACATTGCCTTGGCTTATATCCACCTTGCGGAGTGGATTGTCTGCCTGGCGTTGCTTGCGGTCTGCCTTGTGGAGATTGTACTTCTCCTCCAAGTCACGGGTGATAGCCTTGCTCCTATGGTAGTTGTATCGGCTATCCAAACACTTGCCGTTTTCATCCACTCGGATGGTCACGATGTGCATGTGGTGACGGTCAATGTCCTCATGCTTGTAAACCATGTATGGCTGGTTGCCATATCCCATGCGCTCCAAGTATTCCCGTGCGATGTTCTCCATCTCCATATCCGTCAGCACATCATCAGGATGCGGATTCAGGGAGATATGCACGACAGGCTTTTCCGTTCTTATATGCGGAGAAAGGTATCGCTGGAAATCACGCAAGGCGTTGGTGATGCTCGTCTTTCCCGAACAATCATCGAAGATCTTGTTCGTTGCCAAGAGCTTTCCCTCTTCCTTGTTAATTTTCTCACCATTGTATGCCAGTGCGCCATACAATGAACTTCCGAAACTTATCTTTGCGACCATCTTTCCTCAAACTTACGGGTTAGTTCAACAATCTCACGGGTAAGAGAGACCAGTTCCCTGGTGCAGTTCTCCAGCTTATAGAGCAAAGCCATCGCCTTTTTCTCTGAGAAATGACAACGGAGTTCCTTGACAACCTGGTTGTAGTTGTTGCCAATCATTCGGTACTGCGAGTGAAAAGAGGAAAGTTTGGTGTAGTATTCCACCAATGTCTTGTCCTCTCGCAACACCTTGAACGGCTCGCCGAAGATGCGTGCCTTGGCAAAGACAGCCTTTGCCTTCACATCAGTCTGCTCATACATGACGAGGAATTTCATCCACTCGTCATCGTCGAACCGAAGCATCACATGGTGCGACTTCGGGTTCAGCTTGGGGATTCGTCCCCCTCGTTTTCTTTCTGTGTTCATATAAAATGGATTAAGTGGTACATGCGGCAATAATGGAATTGCACAAACTATCGTCAGATTGGAACATGGGGAGCCCGACTTCGGAGAGGCTACCAACCCGGCAGGGCAAGGTCTTTGGAGAGTAACTCCAAAGGTTTTGAGTAACTCAAAACATACCTTGCTATGTCTTTGAGGACATAAAAATCCGCTTAGGGTGGATTGAAGTTAGCCTTCGTAAGAAGCTGTCCCCATCCCGAATGGAAGCTGTTCGGGAAATCCAGTCCTTTGCGGAACATCAAGCCTTGTTCTTCTCGGAACGATATGGATGCGCCATCCATCGCTTTGCCTTTCGGGTGCAAAATTACGGCTAAAAAAGCACCCTTGGAACAGATGCACCCCAGACAACCACTGCAACTATCGGCAACATGCTGCCACAGGATTTGAAAACCATTGTTTTTCGGATTTTTCGTTGTTACTTTGCAGCCGTAAACATCGAACTAATGATTTGAAAATATGGTGAAACAAGCATTTGTAGAAGTGAATAAATCTGTCATTATTGCAGTATCGCCTTGCATCAATGATGCGCTACTGACGTACAGACTTACTGATTCACTGTCGTACTGTCGTATGGAAATGATAAAGCATTGCAATGGTTCAAGGTCTCCATAATGAAGCAATGAATTATAGACATGGACTCTTATGTGTCCACATCGTTAAATTGGCAGAATATTATAGAAGTGAGTTATCAACAATTTAAAAAGTTAAAGATATGAGTAAAACAAGATTTGTTGCATTCGCGACACAGAAAGGTGGAATAGGAAAGTCCACCATCACGGCTCTTGTAGCCAACTACTTTCACAATGTCAAGGGCTACAATGTGGCGGTCATAGATTGTGACGAGCCACAATACAACCTTGCAGACCTGCGAGACGAGGAACTGGAACTCATCAAAAGCAGCGACTATTTCAAGGCGCAAGCCTGTGAGCATTTCAAAAAGCTGGGCAAGAAGTCCTTCAGCGTAACGAGAAGCAATGCAGTCAATGCGCTTGACGACGCAGAGACAGTGTTGAATGAAACAGAGGTTAAACTTGACTTCATCTTCTTTGACATGCCTGGGACTATCAAAAGTGAGGGCGTCATGAAGACCTTGTCTCAGATGGATTACATCTTTGTACCCGTCAGCGCAGACCGCTTTGTTGTAGAAAGCGCAATGAGCTTCATGCAGTTGTTCCACGACAACTTTTTGACACAGGGTTGGTCGGTCACCAAGAAACTTGCTTTCTTTTGGACAATGGTTGACAAACGAGAACGAACGAGTTTGTATGATGTATATGAAGGTATGTTCAAGTCTCTCGACTATTCGGTTCTCAACACACGACTGCCAGACAGCAAACGTTTCAGAAGAGAGCTGTCGGAGAACAGAAAGGCAGTGTTCCGTTCCACCATCTTTCCATCAGACCCAAACCTGTTGCGAGGGAGTGGCATCAAGGAGTTGTCCGACGAGATTTGTGAAATCATAAAGACATGAGCCTATGGTAAGCAGAAAAATCAACACTGACGCAATAGATGAAAATCTGCTCATTGCCTCTATTGGCAAGAGCAAGATTGGCATGACAACGGCATCCATTCTTGACGGAGCTTCCCCAAACCCAGTGAAGGATACCGAAGAGAAAGAAGAGGCGGGAAAGAAACCACAACGCTCGCAGACCGACAAACCGTCAACTTCACGCAAGCCTTCCAAGGCATCTTCGGAAAGCTATGATGCAGCATTCTTCAAACGCAACGAGATAAAGACTCGTCAATGCGTTTATATCAGTCGTGAGATTCACAAGAGAATTTCGAGGATTGTCAGTGTGCTCGCAAAGCATGAGTTGACAGTTGGTGGTTATATCGACCTTATTCTTGAGAGACATCTTGAAGAGAACCAGGAAGAAATCAACGTCTTGCTGAGAAAAGAGATAGATGACTGGAATGTATGACACATAAAAAGGAATAAGCATGACAATGGAAAGTATATTCATGATAGTTTTGGTTGCATTCAATGTCTGGACTATCTATTTTTATAACAAGTTACTCCTTGAAGTTGCGAACAATAAGGAAGAAGAGGAAAAGCCACCCATCGACCCTATGGCGCTTGTTGGCAAAAGCCTTTTCAAGGTGTCTCAGTTGCGAAAGAAAGAAGAAACAGAACAGAAGCAAACTGAATCAGAGCCTGTATCAGAGAATGACGTGAAATTCGAGGATCCACCAAAGAACACGGCAAGGATTCCTGATGAACTACTGGATGATGTGTTTACAAATGTCCGCATAGAAGATGTCGGTGTGAAGTATTCAGACGATGAGGACGATGCCGATGTACCGCAAGCAAAAGGAACAAGTTTTGAGGACATAGATACAGCCGTGAAGACGGTCAAGGCTTCAAAAGCTACGGACAAGGAGAAACGACATGCAGGAAAGGTCTTCCACGAGATGGATGGTAACCAATTCTATGAGAAATTCATGGAGAACAGCAAGGAGTGCAAGAAAAACATTCATGATTTCGTCACCTTTTACCTGCAAGGACATAAGATAGAACAAACGTCCAAGCCAAAGAAGGAGTTTAAAGTGCCAGATAGCATAGAGGACTTCAATATCCTTGATTTTGTATAACAATAAAATTTAGAGAACAATGGAAAGAAACAGAAAAAGAAAGAATGGTGCGACAAAGGAATACATCAGTATTCAGTCCACAGTGAATGTAACCGTGTCGTCCCAAGCAGAAAAAAGAGTTGGGTATATAGACAAGTTTATGTCCAAAGCCGACTTTACTGCAAGAAACGGTAAGCAAGTCTGCATCAAAGAAGAGACACATGAGCGCATTATGAAGTTTGTGAATGTGGTTGGTAAAGGACAGGCTACTGTAGCAAGTTTCATAGACAACATCATCAACGAGCATTTTGCTATCCATGCTGCCGAAATCAAGGCTGCATTTGATGAGGGACTCAAGGCATATCGCCTCTAACAATAATTTTAAAGTACACCAATGAAAAAGAAAGACTACGGCTAAAATCTCAGCTCGCCACTGAATCCACAAGTCGGCATCATGCCGCATGAGTAAACAAAAGTATCAACCGCCAGACGGGACTATCCAATCCCCAAGGCACAGACAAAAAACGATTTATGAACAAGAAAAACAGAATCATTCTTCTCGCTGCGATGCTTTTCGCAGCCGTATCACAGACATTCGCGCAAGGCAACGGACTCGCAGGTATCAACGAAGCAACAAGTATGGTGACCTCCTACTTCGACCCGGGCACGAAGCTCATCTACGCCATCGGTGCCGTGGTGGGTCTCATCGGAGGCATCAAGGTGTATGGCAAGTTCTCGTCTGGCGACCCCGACACGAGCAAGACTGCCGCAAGCTGGTTCGGAGCCTGCATCTTCCTCATCGTGAGCGCAACCATTCTCCGCTCATTCTTCCTATAAATATAATAAGGTATAAGACTTATGGCTGACTACCCAATCAACAAGGGCATCGGTCATTCGGTTGAGTTCAAGGGACTGAAGGCACAGTACCTCTTCATCTTCGCAGGTGGAATGCTTGTCATCTTCTTCCTTGTGGTAGTCCTCTATATGGCAGGTGCGGACCAACTGGTCTGCATCGGCTTGGGTCTCACGCTCGGATCATTGCTTGTATGGGGAACATTCCACCTGAACAACAAGTACGGAGAGCATGGACTGATGAAGCTCCTTGCCGCCAAGAGCCATCCACGCTATATCCTCAACCGAAGGAAAACAAACCGAATGTTCAAACATAAAAAGAAAGAAGAATGAGAAATATCAGAAAATCAAGCACCCTTGAGAGCAAGTTTCCGCTGCTTGCCGTGGAGCAAGGCTGCATTATCTCCAAGGATGGCGACATCACGGTCGCCTACGAGGTAACGCTCCCCGAAATCTTCACGGTAACATCGCAGGAGTATGAGTCGGTACATGCCGCATGGTGCAAGGCTATCAAGGTGCTGCCCGACTACAGCATTGTCCACAAGCAGGACTGGTTCGTGAAAGAGAACTATGCGCCGGACTTGCAGAATAGCGACATGAGCTTTCTGTCAAGAAGCTATGAGCGACACTTCAATGAGCGTCCTTACCTGCATCACCAGTGTTACCTGTTCCTTACCAAGACCTCCAAGGAGCGCATGGCACACCAGAGCAATTTTTCCACCTTGTGCCGTGGGCATATCATCCCCAAGGAAATCAAGGACAAGGAAACGGTCGCAAGATTCCTCGATGCCGTGGAGCAGTTCGCAAGAATCATCAACGACTCCGGCTATGTCTCCTTACGCAGACTGACGGATGATGAAATCACAGGCACGGAACGAACAACGGGACTTGTAGGCAAGTACCTCTCGCTCTCCACGGAGAACGTGCAATGTTTGGAGGATATGGAATTGTCTGCAAGTGGAATGCGTATCGGAAACAAACACCTATGCCTTCATACCTTGTCGCAAACGGAAGACCTGCCAACGGAGGTTTCTACGGACAACCGCTTTGAGCGATTGTCCACTGACCGAAGTGACTGCCGACTATCTTTTGCCGCTCCAGTTGGCTTGCTGTTGTCCTGCAACCATATCTATAACCAGTATGTATTCATAGACAACAGTGACGAGACCTTGCAGAAGTTCGAGAAGACCGCCCGCAACATGCACTCGCTGTCAAGGTACAGCCGACAGAACGCCATCAACAAGGAATGGATTGACGAGTATCTGAACGAGGCTCACTCACAAGGCTTGCAGTCTGTCCGTGCCCATTTCAATGTCCTGGCATGGGGTGAGGATATGGAAGAGTTGAAGCATCTTCGCAATGATGTGGGCAGTCAGTTGGCAAGCATGGAATGTGTGCCACGCCACAATACGGTGGATTGTCCGACATTATTCTGGGCAGCGATCCCCGGCAACGAGGGGGATTTTCCGTCAGAGGAGAGTTTCCATACCTTCATTGAGCAGTCGGTGTGCCTCTTCACAGAGGAAACCAACTATATGGATTCTCCCTCGCCGTTCGGAATCAAGATGGCAGACCGCATCAGTGGCAAGCCGCTGCACATTGACATCTCTGACCTGCCGATGAGAAAAGGCGTGACAACCAACCGCAACAAGTTCGTGCTCGGACCCTCGGGAAGCGGGAAGTCCTTCTTCATGAACCACCTCGTCAGACAGTATTACGAGCAAGGCACGCATGTGGTCTTGGTCGATACGGGAAACTCCTACCAGGGACTCTGCGAGATGATCAACAGAAAGACAGGCGGAAAGGACGGTATCTACTATACATACACGGACGAGAGTCCCATCTCGTTCAATCCGTTCTTCACCGAGGATAAGGTCTTTGACATCGAGAAGCGTGAGAGCATCAAGACTTTGCTCCTGACACTTTGGAAGAAGGACAACGAGCCTGCCACAAGAGCAGAAGAGGTAGCCTTGTCAAATGCCGTGTCGCTCTACATCGGTAAACTGAAAGAGGAAAGCGACATCGTTCCATGCTTCAATACCTTCTATGAGTTTGTGGGAACGGAATACCGCAAGGTGCTGGAAGAAAAGAAAGTCCGTGAGAAAGATTTTGATATAGACGGATTCCTCAACGTGCTGGAACCTTACTACAAGGGTGGCGAATACGACTATCTGCTGAACTCAGACAAGGAGCTTGACCTGCTGCACAAGCGGTTCATCGTTTTCGAGATTGATTCCATCAAGGACCATCCAATTTTGTTCCCTGTCACGACCATCATCATCATGGAGCTGTTCATCAACAAAATGCGCCGCCTGAAAGGCATCCGCAAGATGATAGTGATAGAAGAAGCATGGAAAGCGATAGCTTCGGCAAACATGGCGTCCTATATCAAGTATCTCTATAAGACGGTCAGAAAGTTCTTCGGTGAGGCGGTTGTGGTGACGCAGGAAGTTGAGGACATCATATCCTCCGCTATCGTGAAGGACAGTATCATCAACAACTCAGACTGCAAGATACTCCTTGACCAGAGGAAGTTCATGAACAAGTTCGAGCAGATACAGTCATTGCTCGGATTGACGGAAAAGGAGAAGTCGCAGATTCTCTCCATCAACCAGTCCAACGACCCGTCACGTCTCTACAAGGAAGTATGGATAGGACTTGGCGGAACGCAGTCGGCAGTATATGCCACAGAGGTGTCCACGCAGGAATATCTCGCCTATACGACTGAAGAAAGTGAGAAACTGGAGGTAAGGGCATTGGCGGAGAAACTCGGTGACGACATGGAAGCTGCCATCCGACAGCTTGCAGAGGACAAACAAGAGAACAAGTAAATTCATTATCCACTTAATCCAAAAGTAAAAATGAGAACAAAAGTAATCATGACAATCTGCCTGTTCCTGCTGATGGTAGGAAAGGCAAGCGCACAGTGGTCTGTCATAGATCCTACCAACATTGCGCAGAGTATCATCAACTCGTCCAACAACATCGTCCACACGTCTTCGACGGCTCAGAACATGATCAACAACTTCAAGGAGACCGTGAAAATTTACGAGCAGGGCAAGAAGTACTACGATGCGCTGAAGTCGGTGAACAACCTCGTCAAGGACGCACGCAAGGTGCAGCAGACCATCCTCATGGTGGGTGACATCACGGACATCTACATCAACAATTACCAGAAGATGATGCACGATGACAATTTTTCCGTGGAGGAACTCTCCGCCATCGGCTTCGGCTACACCAAACTGCTGGAGGAAAGCAACGATGTGCTGACAGAACTGAAGAACGTGGTGAACATCACGACCCTTTCCATGACGGACAAGGAGCGAATGGACGTGGTGGAACGCTGCTACTCGAAGATGAAGCGTTACCGCAATCTCGTGAGCTATTATACCAACAAGAACATTTCCGTGAGTTATCTGCGTGCCAAGAAGAAAAACGACCTTGACCGCATCATGGGACTCTACGGCAAGTCAAACGAGAAATACTGGTAGCCTATGGATTTCGAGAATCTTCACCAGATACTGCGTTCCCTGTATGACGAGATGATGCCGCTGTGTTCCGACATGACGGACATCGCCAAGGGACTTGCAGGACTTGGGGCGCTGTTCTATGTCGCCCTGAGGGTTTGGCAGTCACTGTCAAGGGCAGAGCCGATAGACGTATTTCCGCTGCTCCGTCCATTTGCCATCGGACTTGCCATCATGTTCTTCCCGACCATCGTGCTCGGAACGCTCAACAGCGTGATGAGTCCCATCGTGCAAGGTACACATTCCATGCTGGAGACACAGACCTTCGACATGAATGAATACCGGGCGCAGAAAGACAAACTGGAGTATGAGGCGATGAAACGCAATCCGGAAACTGCATACCTTGTAAGCAACGAGGAGTTTGACAAGCAGCTTGACGAACTCGGCTGGTCACCCGGCGACGTGGTGACAATGGCAGGAATGTATGTGGAGCGTGGCATGTACAGCATGAAGAAGAGCATCCGTGATTTCTTCCGTGAACTGCTGGAGCTGCTGTTCCAAGCCGCTGCACTGGTCATAGACGTGCTGAGGACATTCTTCCTCATCGTCCTGTCCATCCTCGGACCGCTTTGTTTCGCCATATCGGTATGGGACGGATTCCAGTCCACGCTGACGCAATGGTTCTGCAGGTACATACAGATTTATCTCTGGCTACCCGTTTCGGACTTGTTCAGTACCATCCTTGCCAAGATACAGGTGCTGATGCTGCAAAACGACATCGAGGCATTGCAGAACGACCCGAATTTTTCCATTGAGGCAAGCAACGGTGTTTACATCGTTTTCCTCATCATCGGAATCATCGGTTACTTCACCATACCGACCGTGGCGGGATGGATCATACAGGCAGGTGGTGGCATCGGCAACTACAACCGGAACGTGAACACGGCAGGCTCACTGGGCGGAAGCATCGCAGGAGCAACGGCTGGAAATGTGGCAGGACGTGCCGGAAGGCTCATCAAGAGCGGATTTAAGAAAATATAGTCATTCATGAACAATACAACGAAAAGAAAAATGGAATTCAAGTCATTGAAGAATATCGAGACCTCGTTCAGGCAGATACGCCTGTTCTGCATCGTCCTCGTCATCGGTTGCGCTGTTGTCGCAATATGTTCGGTGGTGTTCGCATTCCGATTTGCGGAAAAGCAGCGCGAGAAGATATACGTCCTTGATGGAGGCAAGTCACTGATGCTCGCCCTCTCGCAAGACCTGTCACAGAACAGACCTGCCGAGGCAAGGGAACACGTGAGACGCTTTCATGAGCTGTTCTTTACGCTATCTCCCGAAAAGAGCGCCATCGAGCACAACGTGAAACGAGCCTTGCTGCTGGCTGACAAGAGCGCATACAACTATTACCAGGACTTTGCGGAGAAAGGGTTTTATAACCGACTCATCGCGGGAAACATCAACCAGTCGCTGCAAGTGGACAGCGTGGTCTGTAACTTTGATAACTACCCTTATCAAGCCAAGACCTACGCACGGCAGGTGATACTTCGAGAGAGCAACGTGACGGAGAGAAGTCTTGTCACCGTATGCAGGTTGGTGAACGCCACACGCTCCGATGATAACCCGAATGGTTTTTATATGCTTTATAATCATTATCAAGTTAATGTTTATCAAAATATGATAAACTCTCGTCTTTTTTTGTTACCTTTGCAACCAAATTTCATTCATAGTATGGCAGAATATTCAATAAATCGAATAAGGGTTGTCTTAGCCGAACAGAACAAAACAAACCGCTGGTTGGCTGAACAGATGGGCAAATCGGAAATAACAATAAGTCGTTGGGTACAGAACAAATCCCAACCTTCCTTGGAGCAACTTTTGCAAGTTGCCAAGTTGTTATCCATAAGTCCTAAAGACTTAATTAATGACATAAACAATAATGAAGCAAAAAATGTTTAGATATATAGAGAATAAAGATAGAACCTTCCTTTTTGGTGCATACCGAGGTGAAAAATCTCAGTTGGACTGGATATTGGGAGAAAAGACTCAACGATATGAGAAACTGTACAATATCCGTTTCAACAAGGATTTGTTTTCTCAAAGAAATGGTGGAACTCTTTCAAAAGTCCTGCCTGATTTTGTTTTGATATACAACACTCAAAATCCACAAGAGGGCTATCATCTGTTTCCTTGTGTAAATTCTTCTGTCAAGGAGCAGTCAGAAATGGAGAAATTAAAGTACCCTAATCCCAACGGTTCTTATGTTGTTTTTTCTTTAGGAGAAGAATTGACGGCTGAGCCATTGAATATTGGCGAACTGATAGAAAGAGCTTCTGCTAAAGATAAAAAAGAGATACCGTTTGCACCAAAATTATTGAAAGGACAAGATATTGCAAATGTTGTAGATGAATCTTTGAAGCAGCCAAAAGTTGCAGAATGTAATCAGCATAATGTATTGCGTTTCATTGATTTGTTTGCTGGCATTGGCGGCATTCGTTGTGGGCTTGAATTAGCAGCCAAGGAAAAAGGACTAAAGCCTGTTTGTGTCTTTACATCTGAAATTAAACCATACGCTGTAAAGGTTTTGCAAGAGAATCACCCTGGCGAAACAATTACTGGTGATATAACAAAAGTTGACACAAAGAATATTCCAGACTTTGATATTCTTTGTGCAGGATTTCCTTGCCAAGCTTTCAGCTCGGCAGGGAAAAGACAAGGATTTGCCGATACACGAGGAACTATGTTCTTTGAGGTAGAGCGTATATTAAAGGATAAACGTCCGAAGGGTTTTATCCTTGAAAATGTAGAAGGGCTTGTTAATCACGATGGTGGCAAGACATTACAAGTAATTGTAGATAGACTTGCTGCATTAAACTATGAGTTTGATTTCCGTGTTCTCAACTCAAAATACTTTGGTGTTCCACAAGAGCGCAAAAGAATATATATTGTTGGTAGCGTCAATGAAACACCAAATCTCGATAATTTTGCAATAAAGGAAAGCAAATTAGGAGATATTCTTGAAACAGGATTGCCAACAGCAGACACTCCTTTTACAAGAACATTACTTAAACACTTCACGGTAGAGCAACTATATGGGAAATCCATAAAGGACAAGAGAGGTGGCAACACCAATATTCATAGTTGGGATTTGGAAATCAAAGGCTCTGTTTCACAAAAACAAAAGCAACTTCTTGACACGATATTGACAGAACGCCGTAAAAAGAAATGGGCTGAAATTATCGGTATAGACTGGATGGATGGTATGCCGTTGACATTGGAACAGATTCGCACTTTTTTTGACTCACAAGATCTCGAAGAAATGTTGGAAGATTTAACGCAAAAAGGCTACTTGAAGTTTGAACATCCAAAGAAACTCATTCGTGAGACAAATGAGAATGGAGTTGTAACTACTCACCGTGAATATGATACAACTAAGCCCAAGGGGTACAACATCGTCGCAGGTAAGTTGAGCTTTGAGATAAACAAGGTTATGTCACCAAACGAAATTGCCCCAACACTTGTGGCTATGGATATGCAGAAACTCTATGTTGGAGATAATGGCGGACTGAGAAGATTATCACTTCGAGAAGGATTGCGACTTTGCGGCTATCCAGACAACATTAAGTTCAATGTAAGTGAGAAAGACGGTTTTGACCTATTAGGCAATACTGTCGTTGTACCTGTTATCAAAGCAGTTGCAGAACGATTATTAGACACTTTAAAAAAATAGAAATATGGACGCATCAGAAAATTTATACAACGCACTTGTTGAGGACTTCGGAATGGAGGGCGCAACAGGTTCTGTTAGATTCAACCTTCGTGACTTTGGCATAACGGTTGAGCAAAACAACATAATAGGCAACATTCTTGAAGAATGGCTTGACAAATGGATGACGAGCAAAGGCATTGTTCACATTCATAACCACAAACAGGCATCTCCCGACTTTTGGTTAGACCCTGACAATTTGGAATCAAACTGGTTAGAGATAAAATCATTCACCGGCAGTCCCAACTTTGATATAGCAGCGTTTCGTAGCTTTATCAATCTTGTGATTGAGAAGCCATGGAAATTGCACTCAAAGCACTTACTCATAAAATACAAGATGGAGAATGGTGTGGTAGAGATAGAGCGAATATGGTTGAAGAATCTTTGGGAGATATGCAGCACAAGTGGAACATGGCCTGTCAAGGTGCAGTATAAGAATAAGGTGATAGTTAATATTCGCCCTGCCACTTGGTATTCTGACCGCACAGATTTCAAGCCTTTCGATAGCCTTGAAGATTTCTTGGCAGCAATGGAAGAAACCATTTACCAATATCCAGATACAAGAGTGACCATAGCCTTGCATTGGAAAGACAGACTCATAGAGAGTTACGAAAGACATTATGGTGTTCATCTCAACATTCCAAGATGGAATGACATAGCAGATAAATACGCCAACGAATCAGTAAAATAGAATGTCAATAAGCAAATTAAAGCCAATGCCGTTTTTGTTTCAATGCAAAAGCGACATTGGCTTTTCTTAGTTCTTGTTGATTGTAATCAACAGTCCCAACGACACATGAATATTGCTTTTGTTCGCAATCGCAACTATCAACGGCATCTAAATGTGACTGTTGATTGCAATCAATGCCTTTTCTAAACTCAAAAGAAGGCTTTGATTACAGTTCCTTGTCATTTTAATGTGTAGATGAGGGTATTGATTCGAGTGTCTTTGTCCACAATTTGTGAAATGAAGCATTGATTGGCATTTCCGTTCATTATATGTTCAAAAGTATGCGTAGATTTGAGTTTAGAGGCTATTCTATGGCAAAAAGCAAGTTTATATCGTTAAGGTTGTCAAATTTTCGCAACAAAGTTGTAGTTTTCTCGTTTATTTTATTATCTTAGCGATTGCAATTGGAGAAATCCAACGATGCACATAATAAATTGTCAAATAAAAATCCTTAACAGTATGAAAGAGATTAACGACATCAACATTCAGCGCATGAACAACGGTGCACATTTCACGTTTGTAAGCAACATTCTTACATGTGCCGAGGCAGATACGACCGTAAAGGCAAAGGCTTCAGAACTCGTCAGCAATTTTAAGGCTGCCGTTGCCGCAGAGGACGAAGCCTTGAAGATTTCACAGAAAAGTCTCTTGACCGATGACATCGCCAAGGCAGACAGCGACCGAGATACTCTCTATGCTGGCTACAAGAAAGCTGTTGAGGGTTTCCTCGCCATTCCTGTTGAGAATATGTCACAGGCGGCAAAGGTTCTCTCACAACATATCAAGGACTACAAGATTAATACCGCAGACCAGCTTGACAAAGAAACAGGTCTTTTGGTGAATTTCATTTCTGACCTTGAGAACAAGTATTCTTCACAAGTTTCTACATTAGGTTTGGCTGCATTTGTTACCAACATGAAGGAAGCCAACGAGCATGTAAGAACACTTACCTTGCAGCGTACCAACGAGAAGATGGGCGTGACTGTTGGAGCATTGAAAACTGCTCGCACAGCAAGTGATAACGCTTATCGTGCATTGGTTAAAATGGTGAATGCCCTTGCCCTCGTCTTTGACGAAAAGGATTACACAGCGTTCATCGACTATGTGAACACAGAGATAACCCACTTCAAGCGTGAGGTCATGGGGCAAAAAGCGACAGCTCCATCCACGTCTGGAAGTTCGTCTGCAACGACTCCTAGCAGCAAGCCATCAAGTGGCGGTTCTTCGTCTGGCAGTGGTTCTTCTACTGGTGACGGTGAAACCGTAGAGATTTAGTAACAAATACATATAATGCTGTTCCCAATAATATGTGGGAGCAGCATTGTTTCCAGAACTTTAAAATTTAGATAAAATGAATACAAAGAAATATATAAGTACTGCAAAAACGCCCAAAATGCAGAATGGAAAAATCATTCCAACATCAGTTCCTAAGCCAATTCCACCAAAGAAAAAATAAAAGCGATGACTAATTTGGAGCAATATAAAGATGATTTGACATCAAGAATATGGGATAAATATTGTGAGATAGTTACTGACATATATTATTCTTCCATCCTTGTAGGCAAGAAAAATTCCGCTCAAAATAATCTGTATTTTTGGGGAGTTTATATTTGTTTGGCAATTCCTGCCATATTAAATGTTGTCATCAAATTTGAATTTGTTACAGATAAATACATTCTTTCGTTGCTTTCCTTACTCATAATAATGCTACCCATTTGTCTAAAATACAAGAACAAACAACTTATTTATAGTGTGTTTGGTATTCATGAACAAAGTATGAATAATTTATTGGAATTGAATGGCAAGCTTGAGCAATATAAAGATAATTTATTGAATTTATACAGCAAGTCTTGTTGTGTAGCATTGCAAAGAGACAAGTTGGACTTATTAGAAAAGGAATTTGAGACATTAAATCTCAATTATTATTCTTCCATAAAAATGCATGATAAATTAACTGGTGATATAGACGAAAAAATTCAAGCTGAAGCTCAGGAAAAAGCGAAATTACATATTACAGGAACTTCATTTTGGAAAGAAAGTGAAAAATAGAAATATATAGTTTCTTTTCCGCTCCTCAGCTCATGAAAGAAAGTGCAAGGCGAGCGCAATCAAGCTCGCTTGAAATTGCCGAGCCGCAGCCTTTCTTATATAAAGAAAGTGGCGGAACGAATTTTCATCGCTCCGCCGATATGGATTTTATGTCGTTGCAACCATTCGTTGCTCTATAAGTCTTGCATTGCTGTTCACCAAGTTGATGATGTCGGCATGGTGCTCGGTGTCCTTGTTCTGTAGTCCGTGGCATTGTACGACTTTCATCTGTTCGAGTGAAAACTCCACGGTCTCAACCCTTTGTTCGGCTATTCTTGCTGAGAAGATGATGCAGTCGGGATTGAGTGAGTAGTTTGTTCCGCTGCCTACGCAATGGTGCATCGCCTTACCTTCAAGAACGTGCTCCCTGACGCTTTCAAGCATTCTCACCACGATATTGCCGTCCGTGAACATCAAACCGAAGAAACGGCTCTTCATTTCCTTGAACTTTTCCTCGTTCTTCAATGCCTTGCGTATCTCCTCCTCGGTGCGCTCCTTTTCTTTCTTGGCTCTGATTTTCTCGGATATTCTGTCGTGCTCGGCTTCAAGATTGTCGGGACAAATGTAATGTGGACTTCTGATGTCCTTGCCCATTTCTACCAACATACAGATGTAGTCCGCCCATTTGCCGATGTCTGTAATAAGGTAATGGTTGCGGTTGGCTATCTTGTAGGCATTCCAACAAGTTTCCAAGTGCCGTGGGTGGTCTATGAAGTGGCGGACGTGTCCGTAACGGCATTGTTTCATCATCGTTTCGATGCGGTGGTCTGTCAGCATCGCCTTGAACAATGTAAGCGGTTCGATGCCGTGAAACGCTCCGTCAAAGCCGTTGCGCCATATCTGAGAAATGACTTTCATATCGGGGCAGACCGGAAATGAAGCAATATGCTGATAGGTGGTGTTGTCCTTGCGCAGTTCAATGTCGGAGTCGTAGCAGAACGTGTCCATATAGATACCCATTGTGCGCTTGCGTGCCATAACCTCAACCTTGCCTTTCTCGTTCATCCAATAGCGTGCCACCTCCCAACAATAAATGTCTGCCTTTTGTCCCTTGCGGTAATAGGCTTTCATCTGAAATGCTCGCATAAGTTGTAGTCCCTTGCGCTCGGTGAGTACACTGAAATAGGTAGAAGACATTGCCTTCTGTCGCTTGGTGCGCTGCACTTCCAACTTTGCCTTACACTTCGGGCAGACACATTTGTCCGCATCCTCGTCCGTAGTCCAAGTGTGTCCGCAGTCCATGCAAGTGGTCTGTCCGTGCTTCAACTGAAAGGCATAGTGGTCAAGACATTCACGGAATGCCCATTGCATTTGCGCTCCCTTGATAGGTCGTAACCCCTTGTTTGAGGTTACGACTTGCTTCTGATATTTCGTTCTTGGTTTCATAACGTGTCGAATAATGATGGTTGATGTACTTCGTTGTCTGTTCTCTGTGAGGTGCGCTTGGCGGTATCTCGGTTACGCATCTTGTTCATCTGCTCTTGCTGATATTGGCGGATGGCTTCCTGTCTTGCATGTGCCTTCTCCTCCTCTGTGAGTTCGATGTGGTGGTTAACAGACACTTGGCAGTTCAATGGTTTTCCTACCTCGATGTCCTTCTCCTCGTAGTAGTGGATGGCTTGCCCATATATCTCGTCATCGCAAAAGCCGTTGCAACCGCTCTTCTGTACCCAATTAAGAATATAGGTGACGCAATCGTCTATGTTCTTGTCGGGGTTGTCATACTTGGCTGCAAAGAGTTCGTCCTCCATAGCACGCTCCTCCAAATAGGCTTGTATGGTTCTCTTGAAATATTCTGTAGTGTTCATATCTGATGTTGTTAAAGTGTTCGTTACTCGTGATATATGATGTCGCAGTCCTCAACTTCTGTAGGCAGTCCGAAGAACGGATAATGGCTGAAGTAAGGTTCTGTGCACATGTCCTCGTTGTATCTTGGACTTACTATCTCAATATTGTTCTTGCGTATGGCTTCGTCCACCATACGGATTTCCTCGTCAGTCAGTCCGCTTGCATCGCCATTGATGATGTAGCAGAGTGCCCATGTAGGTATCGCTTCAATGCTTCTGTTCATATCGCTTGCTCATTAAATGGTTTGCTTGATTAGCTCAATCGTGTATTTAGGGTTCACCTCGTTGAAGATGAAGTCCACAAAATCACGTCTTGCGCCCTTGTTCAACTCTCGGTAGATGTCCTTGAATGATGTGATGTTGCCATTGATGTATGTGTCCACCATATACTCAAAGATGTTGTCCACCTCATAATATCTGCACTGCTGTGATGCAGTCTTTGAATGTCTTTTTGTTCCCATATTCTTGTATGCTTAAAGTGTCAATAACCAAATGAATGTTCCAATCAGTACCACCATAGAAAGAATGGAAATGATGATGCCGAAGATGAACTTCACAATTCCCAATATGACTTCACCGACCATGCAGAGAGCCATATATCCCAACCAAGCCACCAAAGTGATGAGGGTTGAGCCGACTGCGGAGAGTAATCTCCACCAAGTCTGTGTTATATTGATGTTTGTTGTCATATAGCCTTGAATTAAATTTATTTGCGGTTCCAGGAGCTGAAGGGAAGTTCTCGTTTCTTCACCTTTTTGTCGCTCCCTTTTCCGACATTTTTTTTTTGCGTCTTCCTGTCGCATCGGTCGTTTCGTTTCAGGTGCCTTTCAAGGGCGGCGAGGCTGGAAATACAAGGTTTTTCGGAAAAAGAATGACTAAAAAAGCAAAAAATAGCAGATTTGGGCTTTTGTTTTGAGTTTCAAGTGGTTGTGGCAGTTGTTGGCTTTAAGTGACGTTCGTGAGGAAATGCGAAAATAGCAGATTTGAGAAGTGGAAACGCTTTCAATTCATTACCTCAGAAAAACGCCCTAATGAGCTTTTTTAACGGTGTCGGTTCTTGTTTCTCCATTCTGCACAGGTTGTGAATTTGCCATGCAGCTCTCATAGTTTAATTTTGCACTGAACAAAAAGCAAACAATTATGAGAAGTACATTCAAGACAGTCTTCTATGTAAATGGAAGCAAGGAGAGAAACGGAGTTGTCCCTATCATGGGACGAGTGACAATCAACGGAACTATCGCACAGTTCAGTTGCAAGCTGAGCGTGACCAAGGCGATATGGGATGCCAAGGGCAACAGAGCCAAAGGCAGAAGCAAGGAAGCCAATGAGGTGAACTTTGCGCTTGATAACATCAAGGCTCAAATCGCTAAGCATTACCAACGGCTTTCCGACCGTGAGGCGTTCGTTACCGCTGAAATGGTGAGAAACGCATATCAAGGCATAGGTACGGAGTATGAGACATTACTCAGAGCTTTTGACAAGGAGAACGCAGCCTTTGCCCAACGCGTGGGAAAAGACCGAGCTGTCCGAACCTACCGCAAGTATCTGACGGTAAGAAAGTACGTTGCCGAGTTCATCAAATTTCAGTACAAGCGCAGCGATATGTCCATGAATGAGCTTACCGAGGAGTTCATCCGTGATTTTTGTCTGTATTTGAAGAATGTCATTGGACTCACGCAATCTACCATTTGGATATACTCCATACCATTGAAGCATATCGTCACGGCAGCACACTACAACGGCAAGATACAGAGAAATCCGTTTGCCATGTACCACGTTGACCCAGACCACAAGGAGCGGGAGTTCTTGACAGAGGAAGAATTGGACATATTGGCAGGAATAGAGTTGGAAAATCCCAACTTTGCTTTTGCGAGAGACTTGTTTATGTTTGGTTGTTGGACAGGTATCTCTTTCGTTGACATCAAGAATCTTACAGAGGACAATGTTGCCATTATAAGTGGGTCTCCATGGATAGTTTCTCAGCGTCAAAAGACAGGCGTACCATTCAAAATTAAACTGATAGATGCAGCCATACAGATAATTGAACGTTACAAGCCATTGAGAAAAGATATGCACTTGTTTAATATTGGCTCACTTGACATGGTAAACAAGCGTATAAAGAAAGTGGCAAAAATGTGTGGCATCAAGAAGCGAATTTCATTTCATGTAAGCCGGCATTCGTTCGCAGTTTTGGCTTTAAACTACGGTATGCCGATAGAGAGTGTAAGCAAGATACTGGGACATACGGACATCGCCACAACACAAATTTACGCAAAGGTGACAAGTACTAAATTGGAGCATGACATATCAGCTTTTGAAAGTCGAATCAAGGGGCATTTGCCTACAATGGGAGGAATGGCATGAAAAGGACAGTAATCACCGTGGACGGAAATGGAATGTTATCCATTCCGTCCAACTTGCAAGACTTGTGGATGAGTGAGGGTGAATTGGTTGATATGCTTCATGTCACCGCCATGAAACTCCATGCTGTGATAAGGTCAATATACAAGGATGGTTTATTGACGGTGTCGGAAGTCCAACAGAAACAGGAAACTTCCAATGGCATTTGGCAAACGTTGTATGGCTTTCCGATGATTGTTGCCCTTTGCTTCCGTATAAACTCATACGGGGCAGCTCGGTTTCGTGTCACCATCTTCAAGAGATTGTACGGGGCAAAAGAGAAAAGTAGTGTCATTATCCTACAACTCAATAGAAGAACAACCGCCTTTAGTTGAATGTCCTCTTGCTTGTTTGTTGGCTTGGCGCTGTCGTACTGTCGTGAATAAGTACTGAAGCATAAGCATGACATTCTTACTTGTAGGGGGATTAGTTCTGTTCATAAAAATGACGGACAAAACACCCCTTATTTTTGTTGAATTGTTGAATATGATGAAAGAAGTATTGAACATCAGGCATTTACGGCTCAACATATTCTCAACAAATCTCTCAACAAAAGAAAGATAATGTTGAAAAGAGAAAACCATGAACACCATTCCTTTCTTTCTTTTTTGCCCAGTAATTTGTTGTGTAGAGCTATTTGTTGAGAGTTTGTTGAGGGTATAAGTGGTTGGTTCTCATAAAGATAACACCTATCTTCAACAATTCAACGTTTTACATGCCCTCACTTGGTACGCTGTAAAATGTGCTTGTGGATTAATTGGCAACCGCTCTATTCTCCGAAATGGTTGCAGCAACGTTCCTTGGAGGCTTTGCGCCTCCAGCCACTTGGGCGAACCTCCGCAGTGTTTTAGCATGGCATTAGATTTATGCAGACTATACCGAGGACACACAGCACACATAACACACTCGGCATAGTTCACAAAGGAAATCAACAACACACAACTGAAACACTTGGCAAGTTTCACACTGAAAATATCACCTTTTCCTTTGCAAACTCCATGTACAAAGCAGCTTGTGTCTGTGACCTTGTTCTTTCAATGTGGCAGCTTTGATGTTTGGCGCAAATTGAGAGAATTAAGGTCTGCAACCTTGGGCATGGAAAGCCGAAAGGCAAATATCTCGTCTTTTGTTCTTAGAGGAGGGAGCGAGGTTATGTTTTGGGAACCCCAAAACTCCTCGCTCCACCATGAGGGCGGAGAAATTTTGCTCCCGATGGTCGCAGAAAGTGAGTGTACCAACTGTAAGCAGTATATCGAATGGCAAACATACAGAAACAAGACTATTCTTTGCGGAAATGCTACATTAAGACAAAGAATGCTTCCTTTTTATTTTCATCAATATCTGCCTTTTTGCGGAAGCTAATCCTGGGGATAGGGTCTCTTGTTCCAACATGTCCAATGCCATCTTTAACTCGCTGAGAAGTTCGGGATAATACTTCATTTGCCCATAAGCAAGCTTCATGCAATAGGCTCGTATAGCATAGGGTTGAGCGCAAGCGGTAATCTTGCTTACACAGAAGTCTATGAAATCCGAGCGGAGGAATTCTTCTTCAAACGGTTGGCGTAAGAGAAGATTGAGCATTAGACGGCGTTTCCCAACATGCTCTTCCTTCATCACTCGGTCAATCAGCTCGTCATGTTTGCAATAAAGCCACTCATTATTGGCTAAGTCGAAATTTGATAGAACATGCAGTGCATTGAATGCTACTCGGTTGTCCTCATCGAAAGTGAGCCGATAGAGTTCTTCCTTTCGGTGATTGTTCTCTTCGCCTTGGGTGAGAAAGCATAGCTCATGGATGTTATCCATGCTAATTCTACCAATTAGTTTTTGTTTCATATCATGCGGCTTAGTGTCCCATTCTTGATGTATCAACTGCTTTTACTTTTTTTTCTTTATAGCCACCGAACTTATAAATAACAGCAAAAGTAGCAGTAGCCCAATTGTTGTTAATTTTCATACGGTAATCTTGATTACCTTGTACGGAACGAGTGTCTGCCTTGTTGTTGAAGATGTTGCTGCCATTGATGCGCAATCCCCATTTCCCATCATGTGAAGTCCATTGTAACTTGGCATTCATTCTAAAGATAGGACTTACATCATAAACACCTTGTATTACTTTTGACTGAAAGAAAGGGTTGAGTATAAGGCGCAAGTCTTGTGTGCTGCAAAGTTTTATAGATGCAGTACCTCCAAGTGCTGCTGTCAGCTTCTTGCGGTTGAATGGCAAATCGAAGAAATGGTCACTTTTGGCATGTTTATAGATTCCTACAGCAAACACATTACCGTTGAGCCATTTGCCAGCACCGAATATTGCAGAGGCTTGCAATCCAAAGCTATTCTCATAGTTGAAGTTGGTTTCCTTCAATATTACCGCCATACGGTCTGTTGGTTGGTACGGTAACTGCACAGAATAATCAGGTTTCAGACTTGCAAAAGCCATCAGCGTATAACGTCTTTTAATCTGCCACATAAGGTTGACATTGTAATAAGAGTATGGTTTCAAATCAGGATTGCCATGTATCTCGGTATATGCCGATGAGTAAAATACACTGCTCATTGTTGACCAATAGCTCGGAAATTCAGAATTGGAACTGAATGACAAGTTGAGTAAATGGTTCTCGTTGATATTCCACAGGGCATTGAGTGACGGATATATGCGCCATTTGTCCCATATCGGTGAATGGTATTGTTCGGCTGCTGCGGATACTTCAAGACTAATTGCCTTGTTTATCTGTTTGCTGAAACCTGCGTATATATTCCAAATACGTTCGTTGATGTCCACACTGCTTGTTGCATTAGGCAGAATGTTACCCTCTTTGTCGATGGTGTTCTGATAACTCTTGTTGCTTGTGAATTGTCCCTTTACACCATACGACAATCCCCAACCATGTGTAAAAGAATGGTTTTGGTCGGCTGCGAACATCCATTTGCTGATAGTCTGTTCACTGCCACTTGTAAGGTTGCGTTCCGTTTCTGTCGTATTTTCATCTGCATACATCGTACCGTCAAGTTTTTGTTGTTGAGGGGTACGATAGTTAGTGTACGAACCACTAATGTTAAGTCCAAAAGGAAGTGAGTAGTTTACATCAACATTGTGCAGATACACATGAGTGTCGTAATGCATTCCGCTTACACTTGAACCTGTAGTGTGATTGTTGGAGCAAGACTTTTGCCATTTTCCCGTATAGGCAATGTCAAGTCGATGGTTCTTGCTAAATGCATAATTCATACCAAGTCGGTAGTCATGAGCAATACCAAATGATTTCTGCCACGTTTCATCGTTGTAGTGAATACGCCCGTTATCCAATGGATGGTTGGCTATGCGTGAAGATTCACCATATGAATTGCCGTCAATAAATTGATATTGTGCATCCATTCCAAATTTGCCCCTCTGCATGGAAAGATAGAAATCTCCAAACTCTCTGGAATATTTGTTTTGCTGTAATCCTCCATTTATCTGTCCCGACAACTGATTTTTCCCTGCATAATCTTTCGTGACGATATTTATAGCCATGCCACGAACATGATAACGTGCAGGAGCAGCAAGCATCACCTCTGCTTTAGCCAACTGTGCAGCAGGCATCGCTTTCAATCTGTCTGCAAGCTGTTCTTGCGTTAAAGTGGTCGCCTGTCCGTTGATGATAAGCGTCACCTCGTTTCCGGAAAACTTGATGCCACCATCGGTATCACTAACACCAGGAATACGTGTGAGAGCCTCATAGGCATTGTCGGCAGGTAGTTGTTTCATAAGTAACGGCATGTTATAGGATAACATACCTCGCTCAGCCTTGACGATAGGGCGCGAACCTTTGACCATTATTTCGGGAAGGTTGTGCATCATGTTCTCCATTGTGAGCGAATCATTCTGCGTCTGAGTTTGAGCTTTCACGTTAGCAACTGAAAGCAGAAATAATCCTAAAAGGAATACTTTATTGTCCATATTTTACCTTTCTAATCTACATTCTCTTTCTATAACTTTCAAAAGTACGAAAAAAAATCCATAAACGAGAACGTTTTGCTTTGTATTGTAGGAATGAGGACGACATTTAACATTTCTCTTACTTTTAATGCCGTATATGAAATTTATCTATGCTGCATAGACAATGTGTTGCTACATTTGGAATAAGCACACTTCCAACCCAAAATTAATAATCTATAAAAACAAAGCAAAAAGTGTCGTTTTTCAGATTTTAGGTTTAACTTTGCATCCGAAAAGAGTTGTTTGGCAAGCAAGGCAAACTTATGTAGAATGTAGAAGTTAAAACTATTGCCAAGTCATTACCTCTATTGAGGAAAGACACTCATAAATCGCTCATTTTAAGCTATTCAGAAGATTTTAGCAGAATTTTTCGGAAAAATACTACCCAACGGTGTGGAGATTTTTTCGAAAACCGAAGGCTAGACCTTTTATTTCCCAAGCCCGCTGCCATACCTTTGCACCTGCACGATAACGGTTGATGCCAAAAGGAAAGACCTTGTGGAGGAAAGAAAATCAGAGTGGCAAATGAAAATAGAAACTTCACGGAAGTTTTTGGACTGCACGATTATCGCATACTCATTTCTGAGAAATGGATACAATTACTGTCTTGCAAATGTTTTTAGGAAAATGGAAATCGCACACAAGAATGGCACATCCATCAGAGAAATTCCGATGAAAGAAGAGTATGGCTTGTCCATGCTTCTTGCATCGGGTTTTCTCCAAGGCTGTGCAGCCAAGCATGAAAGTGGTCGTTGAGGTTTACATCAATGACTTCTTTCTTGCGGTGGAGTATGCAAACAAAATGGTACGGCAAATCAAGGAATGGTGTTTCTTTTGATCGGTTAGCCTGCAACCGACAAAAAGAAGCACTTTTCCTCATGCCGTACTACTGAGACATGAAAGGGTGGTGTGCCACTGTTTCATGTCGTTTGGATTGTGCGATAAAAAAATGGAACTGCGAGTTGTGGCTATAAAAGTCAGCCGTTGTCAGCACGGCAAACAAAGAAAAGTCCTTGGCTGTATAGTCTTGAAGTATTTCAAGGCATACCGCCAAGGATTTTTCTTGCCGTGCCATAGTCGGAGGAAGTTAGTCTGAGGTACGAGGACTGTCTTTCTTCGACGACGGCTGACTTTTATACAAAACACACGAAAGGATGAGAATATGCAAACGAAATAGACCATTCAAAAAACAGGAACCCTTGCCACATATGTTTGAATGGATTGAAATGGAAATGGAAATGGAAATAGCAAAGAATAGAGAAGAATATGGTTTAATAAAAACAGATTTACCCAAGCAAAAAATCGAGGATAAAAAATCTTAAAACATTCTTTATCCCCGATTAAATATCGTACCTTTGCAACCGAAAGAGTTCTTTGGATGGTTATGCAAATCACAGCAGGATGCTACATTCTGTTTATTTCTAATTCGTAACCTCTTCTTTTTATGAGATAAAAACTTATCTCATTCTCAATCACTTATAAAAAACTTGTAGTTTCTGATAGTTAAACAAGTCATTTACGAGTGCTAAATAAGTCATTTCCAACCTCTCAATAAGTCGTTTCCCCATCGTAAACAAGTCATTTGTTCTTTTCAAACAAGTCATTTCTCTTTTCATCTTTTCGCTGTTTTATTTATTTTGGCTGCAAAGGTAGTAAAAAACAACTAAGCCATGTGTTCTGCGATATATCGCGATTTCTTTAAGGATCATTAGCAGACTTTAACAGAACTGCTTTGATGTTCTTCTGATTTAGCAGGATTACTCAAAAGGAATAAAACATTACAAAATAAAATGGAGGTGACAGTGACACCTACTTTTCAACTTTATTTTTATACATTGGAGACACTACCCTCCAATTTGGATGTCTCCCTCTGATTATCAATCTTTTATATATTTTCGCGCGGTAAGTCATAAAAAAAAGAGTATATAAAAGTGTCACTTGTCACCGTTTTCTGTCAAGTCCTTTATTGGAGCCAGTTTGTTGGGTGACACCAGTGACACGAGTTTTCACTGTTTTTGTGGATGTGCCTGTCACCCAACGATATGCAGAAAATAGTGGACAAAATCATATTGCATTCTTGTTTGTTTGTCTATTTGTTTGCATGTTTGTCTCATCAAAATGAGGAAAAAGTGCTCTTCTGACGTAATAAAATAGACGATGAAACGTTATACTTAAAAGAATAATAAATTGTGATAATTATGAAGACAATTAAATCTTTTGTTGGATTAGCATTCGTTCTGTTTGCATCCTTCTTTGTGGTATCCTGCAATGATGATGTCGAAGAAACATTAGAGCAACAATGGGCTTCGGTATTGGATAATCATGACAGCAACTACGACTATAGTGACGATGGAAAATGTTTTGGTGATGGTGGCGGTATCAGCAAAGAAAACTTTGACAAAGTGATTGTTGGTCATGGCTGGAAGCACTACGGCACATGGGAAATAGACAAGTATGGCAAAAGACTGCCTCTCGAATATTATCACAACACAATTGGTGTATCTCCAGATAATTACTATTTTGATAGCAACACTAAATTAACTATTTACTATCGTTCAAATACGGCAGGAAGTGCTATAAAGAAGAGTGAAGTAGCTTATACTTTCAATCGTAAATACAAAGGAACGTCACGCACAGTCCTATTGCTTGACAATAAAAAATACATTCAAATCACTGGCTGGACAAGGGGTGAGCAACCTACTTTCTGCATGGTTCACCCATTGGGAGTTAAATCCAATGGAGAAACCCTCTATGGCGTTTCCATCTATGTACAAATGACTGATACAGAATTGAAATCAATGCAGGAGAGTGTATCCTACTTATGCCAAGCACAAAGACAGAATTGTCATCCGCATTCCTCAATTCCGACAATCAAGTCGCCAATAACCGCCACGCCAGGGCGATAACCAAAGAACTTCTTGTATGTAGGCCTTGCATCATACTTCTCAGTCTCTATGAACTGATGGTCGAAATCAACATCATACATCTCGCCCTCTTTCAGTTGGCCAGATGCAAACATACAATTGAGCAGTAAAGTATTGAGAGTGTCAGCCGTATTGAAATCGTAGTTCTTACCCGTATCTGATGTGTATGAAATGTTTTCTTGCGTCAGCTCCTTTATCGCTCTGAGGATAGTGTTAGAGCTACAAGTGCGAAGTGTCGGATGAAGTGAGAGATGGTTCATCAAATGAGTAGTGACATCCTCAACACATGATCCACCACAGAAGTAGATACTCATGAGAGAACGGATGATTTCGCTGTACCGATAACCGAACGATCTACACCTTAGACCGAGGGTTGAGTCGATTACAGAAGACAATGTGGAGTCAAATTGTTCCATGACCCGAAAATATTCCTCCGAAAGGAGTGAGTTTCTCAGATTTAATTTGTATTTTTGCCATGTCATATCAGAGTTTTGTTTGTTTATTTTTGCAACACTAAGATAAGTGAATTCTTCGACATGGCAAAATCCTGGGCAACTTTTTGTTGCTCAGGTACTTAAAAAGTTTAATTTACAATAGTGTTGCGGAATTAAGGATATTTTAAAAAAATAACATATAGTATATGTCTTTTTTCATGCAGAGTAATCAAAAGGTGCATGATAAGAGAAAATCAGTGAAATATAATATCTGTCGCCCTTGATGGGGAATACTTCATTGTTTTTATGCTTCTTCTGGTTTTTTGTGCCTTTATATTTTGGCTCCTTGGCCATAGGAATCATCTGTATAGTGTTAGCAATTTTTAATGCCGACGACTCAGGCGGAACAATTGGTGGTGGAGGATTGCCTTGGCGCCTATAATCTTCAAGTAGCCAATGCGCCTGCTATCAGATACTTGCAGTAGAAGGTTTCGCCAAGACAGATTTTATTATGCGCCCTTTTTCTTCATCATCAAGCGCGACTTTTCTTTGGCCAGAACCTGCATATCCACTGCCACATCGTCTTCATCTACAATTTCTACGCCAGTCATTGTTTCTATCACGTCTTCCATAGAAACTACGCCACGGAGACAACCGTATTCATCCACAATAATAGAGATGTGTTCGCGCTTTTCCAGCATCTTTTCCCATATCTGATATAGAGATTCATCTTCATTGAAAGAAAGAATCGGGCGCACCAACTCTGATAATCTGGTCTGGAACTTGTCGTCTGAAACCTCCTTGAGCACCATGTCTTTCAGGATATAGCCCACGATGTAGTCTTTGTTATGATCATATACAGGGATGCGTGAGAATTTCCATTCCTTCTGTTCGTAAAACTCCTTGATAGTTTGATTCACATTGGCAGATTCTACCACAATGGATGGAGTCATTACCTCTTTGGCCTTTACTCCAGCCAGGCGAATACAGCTTTTGATGATCTTGCTTTCTGATTCACGGAAGATTCCTTCTGTGGTTCCTACATCTACCATGGCAGAAACTTCCTCACGGCTCATGGTGGCCTGGTGGTACTTAGGAGTAAATATCTTCGTGATAAGTTCTGAGAGCAGTACCAATGGATAGGTGATGAAAATGAGCACCCTGATAATCTTGGTAGATGACATGGCTAATGAGCGCCAATAGGATGCACCAATGGTTTTCGGGATGATTTCAGAAAGCACCAGAATCAGCAGGGTAAGAATAGCGGAAATGATACCGAAGTATTCTTCACCAAAGAGTTTGATAGACTCAGCACCTACACCTGCGGAACCGATGGTGTGGGCAATGGTATTGAGCGAAAGAATGGCACCCACTGGGCGATCTACGTTGTTCTTGTACTGTTTCATCAAAGAGGCTGTCTTGTTGCCTTGACTCTCCTTCATCGAGATAAACGACATTGGAGTTGATAATAACACAGCTTCCAGGACAGAGCATAAAAAGGATAGTGACAGAGCACCTAAAAAATATAAAATAATTAAACCCATGTAAATTTTAATTCGTTAATAATATGTTATCTGAAATGAGATAGATATTATTTCCGAAGATTACAATGAAGGATGTAATGGGGAACATTACATCTTTGGAGTTTATTTGATATATGTTTTGTTGTTGCAAATGTCATTACAATCATCATTGATTTCAATTTGTTGCAAATATAATAAAAATAATACGAAACTCCTCTTAATTTCTCGAAAATTAGATTGTTTTATATGATTTTTAGTAAATATTTGTTAGTCTTTCTAATTACATCTTTCATGGAGAAGAGGATGAGGGGGAATCATAAATCTTGACACACTAACCGATGAGAAAGCATTTCCTCAAAGAAAGTATATTTATCAAATCTAACGATGCGGCATTTATAAGGTCTCATGATGCGCTTCGTTGGGGTTTAATGAAGCGCTTTATTAAGGTCTCATGATGCGCATCGTTAAGTGTTAATAAAGCGCTTCTTTAAGTTGCAAAGAAACGCTTCTTCATCTGTCTAAAAAAATTCATTAAAAAAAGAGGGTGCGTCATGGACTTATGACACACCCTCTTAAATTTTTTATTTGTTTTCGTATGTAACTACAAAATTACTTCTTCTTCTTATAAGTAACAACTACCTTGTTGGAGTAGATTGACTGAGCGCCGGAAATAACATTACCAGTGGTCTGCATGGTCAATGTGTTGTTCGTAAAAGAACTCTCGATACCTGCAGTAACTGAGGTTTCTGCGCCACTTTCATCCATCTCTGCTGCAATCAGCTGACTTGGCACATAGGTAGATACCTTCACGTTGCGGTTGAGAAGGAAGCCCAGGAACAAATCTTCACGTGTCTGCATCCAGCCGAAAGCATTCAGCAGATAAAGAGGCTCAATGGTGTTAGGACAAGTACGGATGCTCTTGTCTGTTGCCAACCCGTTGGCCAAGCTCATGGTATAAGCAGACAAGTTGCCATCTGTATAGGTGTTCAGAAGATTTGCATCATCATTATCTGCTGCACCATTCTTCTTTACACTTACAAGATAACCGTTTGCATCGTAATTCCAGGTATAAGCAACTTCATCACCATACATATCGTAACCAGTGCTGCCGATAATGCGGCCCTGATCGTCGATGGTATAAGTGAATGGTACTCCTGAGAACAAACTCATGGTTGTAATAGTCTTACCGCTATACTCGAAAGCCCACTCTACACCACCATTAGAAGAAATTCCTTTCAAGGAACCGTCTTCATTATAGGCGAAATTAACAACCAGTTTGCCTTCTTCAAGACCCAACATTGGAGCATACATATTGAGCATCGCATTATCTGTAATGGTGATGCTCTCTACCTGGCGCTGCTGGTATGCATATACCTTACCTAATTCCCATGTTGAATTGCCACGAACCAGAGATACGGCATATTCGCCATCTGCCAAATCAGCAGGAACAGAGAACTTCACGCCATCTGTTGTAACAGTAGCATCGATGGTCTTGTCACCAACAACAATCTTATCGCCCTGAGCAAAACCGATACCGGCGATAGTTACCTCCTGACCAATGGCCATGTCGGCTGGCAATGAAAGGGTAGAGATAGGATTGTCGGCTGCAAGAAGATTCATGCTGCCTAATGTGAAGCTGTCATTAGCCACCTTCAAAACTACATTTACCTTACCAGGAGTCATGGTGTAAGGGATGGTGAATGTAGCACCATTAGAAGTCATCTTAGCATTGGCATTTACCTCTGCGCCTTGCTCAGGTTGGAGATAAATAGTCTGACCAGAAGCGAAACCATTTCCCTGAACAGTTACTTCGGAACCAATCTTTGCAGAAGATGGAACCACCTGATTGCTCACTGGGTTGCTTGGACCATCGTCGTCTGACGAACATGCTGAGAATGTGATGATGGCACAAAGCATCAGCATCATTGAAATCAATTTTTTCATAATCGTTGGTTTTAATTAATGTATATAATATTATTAAACTCTTTTTTAAACTACAAACCTGGCTGACTGTTCAGGATCTTCTCTGTATCCTCGCTGGATGGTCTTGTCATGTCAGGATTGACAATTCTTCCATTAGGATCGAGGAGGATGAAGCGAGGAATACCGCTGATGCGATAGTCGCTCTGGAACTTGGTGCCTTTGCCGATGTAAAGTTGGGTGCCACTCAGAGCACCGTTCTTCACGCGATCAGTCCACTTTGCCTTGTCCTGATCTATAGAAAGACCTACGAACACAATGTTTCTGCCCTTGTACTTTTCCTCCAACTTCTTGAGGAATGGCAACTCCTTCTGGCAAGGACCGCACCAAGTGGCCCACATATCTATATATACATACTTGCCACGGAAATCGCGAAGCATCATCTCCTTACCGTTCACATCCACACCCTTAAACATTGGTGATGGACGACCCACGGCTGCCTTGTCCCACTTGACACAAGCCTGTTTGAAGATGGCATTGAGGCGAGGTGAGGTAACGTAGGTATAATAGAGGTTCTGAAGATCGGTAATGTTCTCCACACCATTTCCCTCTACGTAGGTGAATGCCAGGAAGTGAATCAGTGATTCGCGAACCTTATCACTCTGGATGTTCTCGCCGATATAACTCATCTCTGCCAATACCTTTGGATAATACTGGCGGATGTCCTTGCCTGCCTCGTCGAAGATATGAGCCGTCTCAATCATAAAGTTTCGGTATTCATCGATGTCGGCAAGATCTTCATCCTCCTTCACATACTGGCGGATGGCATCGTAATACTCCTTGCCCAGTACCATTGTAGTGTCCTGAGTGAGGTATGTATGACTTACAGGATACATCAGCATCATGTTGGCATAGAAATAGGTGATTCTGCCTTCCTCCATCTTCAGGAACTTATCGTCGGCTGCAAACTTGCGTGCCTTCAACAGGCGCTTCATCGAAGCCATCTTCTTATCCACAGCTGCCTTGAACTCGCTCCATGGTTGGGCATAAGCCTCATTAGGAAGAGCCGTCAACTGAATCTTGTTCAGGTAATCAACAGCCTTCTCGTTGCCGCCTTTCACAGTGAAGGTGTTGTCGAAATCATGGGCATCGAAGGAAATGTTCATCTCGTCGCCCTTCTGGAGATAGACTACTTTGAACTTCTCGCCATAATATACATTGGCATAGAGTGCATCCATGCCGTCGAGCTGTACTGTGGCTTTGCCGTCGGTGAGCGCAAACTCGTTGACGCTCATGTGGTAAACCAATACCACATTGGTCAATACCGGATTCTTGACATCAAACTTCACCGTAATGCCATCAGCGGCATGCATGTTCACTGCTGCAAACAGGAACAGAAGCAATGACAATATCTTATTCTTCATTTTCATTTTGTTTTAAAATTTTCTTTCTGTTGAAAGCATCTTATATATAATAAGGTGTAATTAGTTGGTACGCTCGCGATAGGTAGCATCCACAATCTTGCCGAAGCCTGAATAGCTGGTAGGGATTACCTTAGAGAAGTCGCCCTCTGAACTCATGCCGTTGTAGATGCGGAGTGTGCCGGAACCCTTACTGCTCTCTGTGCCCACGATAAGATCGTAATCATTGGCTGATACGGAATTCTGATAGAAGTTGAACTTCATCATCGTGATGGTCTCGCCGCTGAAGCTAAACTGGCGCTCTGCCTTCAATGGCTTCTCTGAGAGATTCACACGATAAACCGTGCCGCCCACGGCATAATACATATAGTTCTTCAGCGAACTGAAGGCGAAGCAGGTAGCCTTGGCGATGTCGGTACAGTCGCTCAGGTCGCCATAGTAAGCCTTGCCCAGTGCGAATGTGCAGTCGGCATAACAGAGCATATCGCCCAACTGGATGCCATACACTTCATATTTCTTTCCGCTGCGGAGTATGGTATAGGTGACGCCCATCAATGCATTTCCCGGGTCATACTTAGTATTCTCCATATAAACGAAGTCCATACCGGTAGGGTATTCCGAAAAAGCATTTCCCGTTACCATCTCAGAACCCTTATAGCCCGTAGCAATCTCTTCCATCTCTTTCATGGTGTGATAAGAGGCGTCTGAAAGCGACAATCCTGGCAGGAACGGACAGCAGGACATGAAGCACTTGTTTACATTATCATAAAGAAGATAGATGGATGCATAAGAGGCGGCTCCGATGTTGGCTCCCACGGCAGGGGCAAGCACCGGCTGTTTGTTGACAGCAGCAAAGAGTCCCTGGATTCCCATGTTGGAAGCAGAGTAGGCATAACCATCACTTACAATCATTCTCATCATGCCGCTCTGGTCGCATACCATGCTTTGAGGATGCAGATCCTGCTGCTTCGCCACCTCGTACTTGAAGGCATAGTCTTTCTGCCACATGAAACTGTTTTTTGAAAGACGGGTAGCGCCATCGGCTGTAAAGAGATAGAATGGAGAGTCAGTATATCCGCTATTGGGTGCATACTGGATGCGATAAGGATGATTCAGCTCTGGCATTCCGGTAGTCTTGAGGACATCGAAATAGGTCTGACCAGTAATCTTTGAAACGATGTCGAGACGGGTCTTGCCATCTACATCGCAAAGCACCATCCAACCCTCTGATGTAGTGTCACTCACGGTGAGCTTGTAGCTCTGTCGCCAGAACAGACCGGTGTTCTTCTCTGTGGCGGTGAAATAGAGGATATATTCTCCTGCAGGAAGTGTCATTTCCTGCAAGAGATGTTTTTCGTTGCTGAGTACCGTTACCTCATTATCGCCCGACTTGTTGATTACCTTCCATTCATAGTTGTAGGCATCCAGGTCGGTGATGTTATCGCCCAGATTTGGATCGAGGTCGATGTTGGCATGGGTGAGCACTGAGATGTTCTCTGGCACGCCCGTAATAGTAGGCTCGTTCAGGCTGTGATAGTCGTAGTTGCCCTCGTCCTGCGAGCAACCAGCGAACATGGTAGCCATCATCAGAGCCATTGCCCATATTTTATAATTTCTCATAATTCTTAATGTTTTTCTTTTAATTTCTCCTTTGAGAGTGAATGTCTTCCCATGGCATTACTCACCATAGAATGCTAAAGCATTGCCCTGTGCATCGAAGGCATCTGCATCGTAGGTCTTGCCACTGTTGCGAAGTTTCTGCTGCTCCTTCACATAGCTTTGCATTTCAGAACTTACATAGCTCTGCATGGCAAGTGTCATCTTCGACTCATCGTTGAAATCGCCTGGGTCGAGTTCCAGTACCTTGCATGCCAGTTCAAACTTCTGCTGGGTGAAGTCACCGAGCAAATCAGTTTTCCATGCCTTTGGTGCAGTGGTAAACTGGTCGGAGAAGATAATCTCGTAAGACAGGGTGGTCACCACGTCGCCATTAGCTGTGGTTTCCTCTGTCACGGGCAGGGTGAAGAATGCATTTGGCTGTAAACTTACCTGGATGTGCTTCTGCTGCGATTTCAGAATGGCAGTACGCTTCAGGGTAATCATATACTCCAAGGTTGTTTCGCCTGCTGGCAACTCAGCCTTCTCTGGAAGAACATAATCCACGCCTTCCTGTGCATCCTCCGAACTTACTGTCAGGGCAATCTCGCGAGGCTGGTCGGAAGGTCTGCCCACCAACTGAATCTTCACCGGCACCTGCATTTCGTCGCCTTTTTCATAAACGAAGGTCACGTTAGTCTTATCTTGCAGGATATTGGTATTGGTGCGATTGTTGAGATAAACGCCATTGATATCCTGGAATACATCCGGCTCCTGCTCACTGCATGAACCGAATGCGATGACCATCATCGCCCCAATTAAGAGGTTTTTTATCTGATATTTCATATAATTTCGTATGTTAAATTAATCTGGAAAACTCCTAATTATTAACGCTTGACTTTGAACTTTTTAATCTTAATTTTTGATCAGTTCTCAGTCTCAGAATCTGGCAATGGAACCACGAAGATCAAGTCGCTTGCCTTTGGATTCTTGTTCTTGTTAGAAGAGGTGATGATGTCGCAGTTCAATCGCTTGTAGAGATAGAACAACTGTCCCTCGCCATACAACTCTCTGATATACTCATACTTCAGCAAGTCTGGAGTCAAGGTCTGCAGGTTTGCTACACCACGGTTTCTGCGCAGGGCATTCACATACTGCAAGCCGTTAGCCAGATTGTCGCTCTGACTCTCTGCAGCAATCAGGAACATCTCGCCCAATCTTACCATCGGAATCATCGTGTTCTGAATGCTTCCGTTGGCCACCATGTCACTATACTTGTAGAAATAACGGTTGCTTCCTGTAGCTATCCAGTTGGCACGATAGCGGTAGTCGTCTTGATAGCCGCCAGTTGTCGCAGCTCCGCCATATACGATATTGCTCATCAGGTTGTCATCCATGCGGAATACATAGTTTGGCAGACGGGATGGATCGTAGAAATTCTTGTGGATGTTTCCACGACTGGTATTGGTCAGGGCGAAGAGTACTTCCGACGAGAATATGCGGTCTGGATCGGCTGGAGAACCGGTTACAAGACTCTTATCTACAAATGGGAAGATGCCCTGGTCGGCTGTCTTAATGACATCGGTGGCATACTTGAACGCATCGGGCTTGTCGCCCATGTAGAGATATACACGAGCCAGGAGTGCTTCCACTGCATAATAATTCAGGCGAAGTGCACGATAGCGCATAAAGTTGCTGGTGCCGTCCTGCGAACCGCTCATCAGGGTTCCTTCTGTCTTCACTGGGTCGTTGGCGAGCAGGGTGCGTGCTTCTTCCAAATCAGCTGTCACCTTCTCTGCCACCTCTTTGGCGGTAAGGATTGGTTCAGGCGAATTGGTCTGCTTATTATAATAAGGTATAGCCTTCTTATCACTGTCCTTGGAATAAACCGGACCGAAAAGGCGCAGCATGTCGAAATGAAGCATGGCGCGCAAAGCCAATGCCTCGCCCTTGACAACGTAATAGTTGCCACCGCTGAAGAGGTTCTGGTTGCCATCAATGGTCTCCAGAATCTTGTTGCAGTTGAGAATCAGGGCGTATGCCTTGTTCCAGGTCTGATCCAATCGGTTGCGCCAATATTCAGTAGCATACTGATAGGACGTCAGGTCCTTGTAGTTGCCCCATACACTGTTGTCGCTGCCGATGGTGTAGGCACCGCCCATCACCTCGATCATCTCTACCGAGAGAGACTGACCGTAGAGCGCAGTACTGTTCAGATCGATATAAATGCCATTGAGCATTTTCTGATAGCCTTCCTCAGACTTGAGAAGTTCGCCCTCCGAAATCTGGTCGTAAGGTTTTACCTCCAACCAGTTGTCACACGAAACCATCAGCGTGCTGCAGGCTATAATCATTGAATATATTATCTTTTTCATTTCTTGCTTTTTAGAATGTTGCACCTATAGAGAATGACACGGTACGGGCAAACGGATAGTCGATGCCTCGCTCTGCCTTCACGGTTGACCAACGGAAGATGTCGTTCATGTTGGCCTGAACGGAAAGGGCTTGCATGCCAAATTTCTTGGCGATGTTGAGTGGAAACTCGTAACCTAAGTTGATTGACTCGCAGGTGAGGGTGTTCTCATCCATCACGAAGCGGGATGACTTGTCAGTCTTCTGCACCATAGAGATGCCCTTGAACTGTGCATTGCGGTTGTTGATGCTCCAGCGGTCGTAGAGGGCACGGCGGTCCTGGTTGTTATATACATCAGCTGTTCCGATGTTCTCCACCTTGTCGAAGAGCGAACTGTTGAAGAGCTGGCCGCCATACTGATAGCGGAAGTAGCAGCTGAATGAGAATCCCTTATAATAGAAGGTGGTTCCCAACAGACCCTCTACATCCGGTTCGGTATCACCGCATACCACCTCGTCGTTGGCATCATAGGTGAACGAATAGGTTCCGTCGCGCTTGATGAAGAGCTCCTTACCTGTGGCAGGATCGATGCCCGCAGAACGCACTGCCCAGATGGCGGTAGGACTTCCACCGTCATAATAGCGGGTGGTGTTGTGAAGACCCGTCTTTCCGCTCTCATTCAAAGCACTGAAGGCATTACCGATGTTGGCATACTTCGACTTGGAATGAGTGGCGCTCACGGAGATGTTCCAGTTGATGCGCTCGTGTGGCATGTAGATAGGAGAGAACTTAACGGTGGCTTCCCAACCGTTGGTTTTCTGCTTACCGGCATTCAGAGCTTCGCTGGTTACGCCCATAGAACCTGGGGTCGTAATGATAGCGAGCAATGGGTCTGTATTCTTGATATAGTAATCAAGCGTCAGGTTCAGACGGTTGCCCAAGGTGGTGATATCAGCTCCAATGTTGTAGTTGATGGTTTCCTGCCAAGCCAGGTCGTTATTACCCAAGCCATTGATGATGACACCGGTACCGAATACGTTAGTCATCAGACTATTGAACATATAGGTGGTGTAAGCCTGATAAGCCGAGAAGTTCTGGTTACCTGGGTTACCCACAGAGGCACGCAGCTTCAGCATCTGGAAGATATCATTCTCCTGCATCCACTTCTCATTGTGGATATTCCAACCCAGACCCACAGACCAGGTGGTGCGGAAACGGTTGTCGGTGCCAAACATAGAGGCGCCGTCGTTACGCAGGTTGAAATCCAGCAGATAGCGGTTGTCGTAAGCATATCCGCCATTCAGATAGAAACTGGATGCATGCTTGATGTTCTCACGGTAACTTGGCTTGCCACCAGTAGGGTAGTTGTTGGCAAAGGATGGAGCGTCAAACTGGTCGTCCGTAAAACCTGTAGCCGAATAGCCATTAGTCTTGCTGCTGGTATTGCTGAAGTTGAATCCCAAAACGGCGTTAATCTGATGCTTTTCGGCTATCAGTTTACCATAAGTTGCAGAAAGGTCTCCTTCGTAATAGAGATATTTCTGCAGGCTGTGCTTGAACAGTCCCTTCTGGGTTGCTTCCTTATCATCGAAGTCGGTATGTTCTGGTGAGAGGCGCTGGTCCTGGGTATCATCATACTTGGTAATACCAAACTTGCCACGCACACGGAGGTCATCTGTGGCAAACCACTCGGCGATGAAATTGTTGGTAAAGCCGAAGCGCTGTCCCTTGTCATAATTGTTGAGATGGGCATTCCAGAGAGGGTTTGATACAGGATAGTCGTTCAATCCATCTTCCGGATAATAGAGATATTTGTTGATCTTGCCATTTTCCCCATATTTCTTGTAATAAGGGTTAGCCTGGGCATATTCAGCGAAACTTACCGTAGGATTGTTGGTCTCCAGATAGTCGATGGAGAGTTTGTTGCTAAACTGGAACTTGCCTGTACGGTAGATCAGGTCGAGGTTACCGCCCAAAGTCTGTCGGTCGGAACCCTTCATCACACCGTTCACTTTTCCGTAGTTCAATCCAATGCCATATCTCACGTTACCTTCTCCACCCTCAGCATATACATTGTGCTTGTGGGTAAAACCGGTGCGCAGCGGCACACTGAGCCAATAGGTATTCACACCCTGCTCGATGTCGCGGAGACGGGAATTGTAGAGATTATCCAGTTTAATCTGGTTGAAAGGATCGTTGGTATTGTCCTTATATACACCAGCTAATTTCTCAAACTCCAATTTCTCACGAGCGTTCATCAGGTTGTAATCAGAGAGGTCGGCAAAGTCCATGCTGTAGTCTCCCTTGTAGGAAATCTGCAGTTTACCCTTAACAGGCGCCTTGGTCTCGATGACTACCACGCCATTTGCAGCCTTGGAACCATAGATGGCAGTAGATGCTGCGTCCTTGAGCAGAGTAACTGAGGCTACTCTGTTCATATTGAGGTTCATCACGGTTTCCAGAGTTGTCTCGAAACCATCGAGGATAAAGAGAGGCTGATTAGGGTCAGAGCCATATTCCTCTTTCAGACCAGCCACGCTCGACTTACCACGGATTTCCACATCCGGCATCTTGTTAGGGTTGGAACCAGAGAGGGCATTATCCATGATTTTGAAAGAAGGGTCGAGGGTCTTCAAACTCTGGAGCACGTTCTGTGCACCCACACTCTTGAGTTCATCGCCCTTGAAAGTAGCAGAAGAACCGGTGAAACTCTCCTTCTTACGGCGATAGACACCAGTGACCACCACGTCTTTGATGTTCTGAGCTTCCGACTTCAACATGATTTTGGCAAAGTCGGCTTGGTTGTTACCCGTATATCGAATGACTGTTTTCTTATAACCGATAAAAGACAGTACGATGTTGCATTCCTTGTTGACTGGCAAGGAGAAATGTCCGTCGATATCCGTTGTTACAGCGTTAGTAGTACCTTCGATGGCCACGGTAACGCCAATCATCGGTTCATGGTCACCGCCATCAAACACCTTACCCTCAACAAATCCTTGCTTCACAGCGATCTCTGTTTGTGGAGTTGTTTCTCCATTTACATTCTGTGCGGATGCAGACTGAAAGAATGGAGGGGTAAGACAACAACTCAGCAAAATCCAGCGGCAAGCGCATGGAGTTAAATTGTTTATTTGCATAAAGTTACAATCTAAATTGAGTATTCTCGTATTAATATTATATTTCTTTGCAAAGATAACACTTTTTTAGAGATTAAATATATATTTAATGAATATTTTACCATAAATGAGGTAATATTCTACAGAATTAAACGGAGATAAGCTTAAAAAAATAGATTTCTTACTTTTAAATTTGGTTTGATAACCAATTAATTTCTTTATGTTATATTCGTTTAATACTTGTTTTGTGCTTTTCAAAAAGATTGATTTATTATTGTGTCAGCATGCCTAAAGTCTTATTCTTGTCAGGTTTGTGATAGTGAGAACCTGGTAAAATAGAAAAAGGGTGTGTCATAAATTCATGACACACCCTCAATTGCTTTTTGTACTATATAATCAAAAAATGAACGGAAAAACTAATGTTTTTGAAAAAGATATTGTATTTTTGTAGCCAAATTAACAAATAACTAAAACATATAATGAAGAAACAAACGAAATGGCTACTCGCTGGTATGATGATGCTGGCGATGTCCGCAAATGTGAAAGCCCAGACTTTCGATGTAGATCTGAGTAAGCAAAATCCTAAAAGTTACGCTGTGGAAGTACCTGATGGCAACTACAAGGTGACGGTCGTCCTCGGCTCCAAGAAAAAGGCTGCCAAGACGGTGGTGCGTGCTGAAGCCAGAAGACTCATGGTGGATGAAATCTCTACCAAGAAGGGTAAATTCCAGACTGTCCAGTTTATCGTCAACAAGCGTTCACCTAAGATTTCTGATAAGATGAACGTACGTATCAAACCTCGTGAGGTGGGCACACCTGACTGGGATGACAAGCTGACTCTTGACTTCTATGGTGCTGCTCCTGCCGTAAAACAGGTGAAGATAGAGCGTGACACGACTGCCACAACCATCTTCCTCTGCGGTAACTCAACCGTAGTGGATCAGGCTCATGAACCATACGCCAGTTGGGGACAGATGATTCCACGCTGGTTTGGTCCGGAAGTAGCTATTTCCAATCATGCAGAGAGCGGATTGACAGCCGGTTCCTTCTTAGCTTCCAACCGTCTGGAGAAAGTATTGGCCATGATGAAGAAGGGCGACTATGTGATTTGTGAGTTCGGACACAACGACCAGAAAGAGAAGACTCCAGGAAGTGGAGCCTGGTATAATTTCTCCTACAATCTGAAGCAGTATATAGATAAGGTACGCGCTAAGGGTGGAAACATCATCTTTGTGACTCCTACCCAGCGCCGTTTCTTTGACAAAGCTACCCGCAGCAAAATACAGGAAACGCATGGCGATTATCCTGATGCCATGAGAGCTGTGGCCAAAAGAGAGGGTGTGCCTGTCATCGAACTGCATGATATGACCCGTACTTTCTTCGAGACATTGGGCTATGAGAACAGTAAGAAATCGCTGGTTCACTATCCAGCCAACACTTATCCTAATCAGCCGAAGGCATTAGAGGATAATACCCACTTCAATCCATACGGAGCCTATGAGGTGGCCAAGATGGTGGTGATGGGAATGAAGCAGCTCCATCTGCCATTCCTGAAGTATCTCCGTCCAGACTGGCAGGATTTCAATCCAGCCCAGCCTGATGACTTCAATAAGTTCCTCTGGTATCCATCCACAGACCTGGATGTTACCAAGCCAGATGGAAATTAAAGATATTCATAACTAAGAGAAAGTTTTGCTCCGTACTTCGGAGCGGAACTTTCTTTTTAGGTATGATAAACAATCACTTATCGTTTCCATAATTTCTTTTTATCTTCTTTCGCCAGTTTGTACTGTGCATCTTCCACGCCCAGACTCCACTGACAGTCCTTTTTTGTGTACCATTTGCCATGAAAAAAACGGTTTCATTTTCATCTAAGGATAAAAATTCGGCTTTTATGAGCAGAAAATCTGCAGTTTTAAAATTCTTTATCATGGAATTTTGTCCAAAATGAGCCAATTACGAATATTTTTTGTATATTTGCACAAAATTGAAATGAATGTTTCTATCACTTCACAGGACAATCAGATTTTGACAATTTTCAACTTATCATCATAATGAAAGCATTTACATATATTAAACAAGGTGTATTTGGCTTCACCGAAAAGGAGAAACCTATCCTGATAGATGAACACGATGCCATCGTGAGAGTAACCATGAGCAGTATCTGTACCAGCGATCTGCATATCAAGCATGGTTCCGTTCCTCGTGCCGTTCCCGGAATTACTGTGGGACATGAAATGGTGGGTGTCGTAGATGAAGTAGGGGAGAAAGTAACTCATGTGAAACCGGGCGATAGAGTAACTGTGAATGTGGAAACATACTGCGGGGAATGCTTCTACTGCCAACATGGATATGTGAACAATTGTACTTCTCCTCATGGCGGTTGGGCTTTGGGCTGTCGTATCGATGGCGGGCAGACCGAATATGTAAGGGTTCCTTATGCCACCACGGGCTTAAACAGGATTCCTGACAATGTAAGTGATGAGCAGGCACTCTTTGTTGGTGATATCCTTGCCACAGGTTTCTGGGCAACGAGGATTTCTGAAATCAAGGAAGAAGATACAGTTTTGATTATCGGAGCAGGACCTACGGGAGTGTGCTGTTTGCTTTGCACGTTGTTGAAGAATCCGCAGAAAATCATCGTTTGCGAGAAGTCTGAAGCCAGAAGAGCTTTTATCAAGGAGCATTATCCGCAGGTTTTGGTGGTAGAACCAGAGGATTGCGAGGCTTTTGTCAAGGAACAGAGTTTGCACGGTGGTGCGGATGTGGTGATGGAGGTAGCAGGCGGTCCTGATACTTTCCAGTTGGCATGGCAATGTGCCCGTCCTAATGCGATAGTTACCATTGTGGCGATGTACGATAAACCTCAGCTCTTACCTCTCCCAGATATGTATGGCAAAAATCTAATCTTCAAGACTGGCGGCGTAGATGGTTGTGATTGCGAGGAAATCCTGCATCTGATATCTCAGGGCAGGATAGACACCACTCCTCTCATCACCCACCGTTTCCCTCTTTCAAAAATCGAAGAAGCCTACGATATCTTTGAAAACAGAAAGGATGGAGTCATTAAAATAGCGATATATCCGGATGCGAAATAATAAATGGGAAGAGACATATTAGATTTTAATAATTATCAACTTACAGTCATCATGAAAGTTATTCATAGTATCCTATCCTTTTCCCCCTCGATAGCCCTTTCACAGGCCATCGTCTGTATCCTTTTAGCCTTTAGTCCGGCAGTATATAGTAAAAATATTAATCCTCGCAAAGCAGCGAAGATAGCTCAAAGATACGTCACCTTACCTCAATCCCAAGAGGTAAAGGCAAAATCCAAAGGTTTCTCTCAAACAGCTGATACACCTTATTATATATATAATGACGCCAGGGGAAGCGGATTTGTGATTGTCTCTGGCGATGATGAGATGGGGGAGATTCTGGCTTACAGTACTGAGGGAACACTCGACACGTTGAATGCCAACCCCTGCGTAAAACTCCTCTTGGAGGGGTATCGCCAGACATACGAGGTGCTGAAAGAAGGAAAGGTAGTTGTCGGAAATGCGATCCGCTCAGGTCTGTTTTCTCAAACCGTATCACCTCTACTGAAAAGCAGATGGGGACAGTCGTATCCTTTTAATGCCCGTACAGGTTACCCCTATAGCGGATGTGTGGCTACTGCCATCGCACAATTGATGTATTACCATCAATGGCCTCTTCAGGGAAAGGGACAGAATGAGTATGAGGTAACTTATTATCATACCAAGAAAAGTGCAGACTTCAGTCAGTCTCATTATGATTGGGCGAATATGTTGCCCGACTATCGTTATCCTGTTCGTGCAACATCAGAACAGGAAGATGCCGTTGCCTTGCTGATGAATGATGTGGGCGTGGCTTCTTTCATGCAATATACACCTAACGCCAGCGGAACACAGGGCATATTTGCCTATCAGGCTCTGCTAAAAAACTTTGATTATTCGGCTGCCTATGCAACCAAAGCAATAGAAGGGCCTACCCGTTTTGCTGAAATCTTGCGGCAGGAACTCCTCAATGGATGTCCTGTCTATCTGGAAGGCAGACCGGCTGGTGCTGCTTCCGGACATGCATGGGTGACAGATGGTTTTGATGAAAATGGACTCTTCCACATGAATTTCGGTTGGGAGGGACAGGGTGATGCCTACTATTCACTCACCAACCTCAGTGTTTCGCAGACAGGTAGTGAGTTCCAAGGTAAGCCGCTGGCATTCAACCGTGCTATCATGGCTATCTTAGCACATCCCGATAATGGGAAATATCCGGAGATAGACCGTAGTCTCTTGGAAAATTCCCCACAGTTGATGTTCAATGAGGGTGGTTCGCTACTGATAAAAGAGGCAACTGGCAAGAATTTCAACCCATCACAGACTATTACAGTGGAAATGAATTCATTCGTCAACAGGGGTAAGCCTTTCCGGGGAGATATTGGTGTAGCAGTCTATGATGTGGAGGGGAACCTCATGCAGGTTGCCTATTCTGATAATCATGCTCTGGGAGGTTTTACGCAGCGAATCTATGGTGCCGATCATGCCGGATGGATGGGGAACGATTATCTTATCAATGAAGCACAACCTGTCAAGTTGAATCTTTCAGGTCTTCAGGATGGATATTATCGTCTCCTTCCTGTATGTGTTGCCAGAAAAGAAGATCAGTCGTGGGATGAGTTCTTTCTGATAAAAAAGGCGCCTGTGATAGAAGTGGAACTGAAGGATAGAACTGGGCGCATATCGGAAATCTATTCGGAAGAACCTCATTTCCAGTTAATGGCGCAGCCAAGACTCATCGGCAGCGTAGAACAGGGGGAAAAAGTACAGGCATTCTTCTCGCTGAAAAATCTCAATGGAGTACCTCGTGACTGTTATTTGAGAGTACAATTGCTCAATGATAGTCGAGAGGTCGTGATGGATACCCGTGTCGATCAGCTCAGCGAAATCGAAGGATTTACCGAAACCGAAATTCCAATTTTGCTCTCTTTGCCTTCAAATCTTTCTCCAGGATGCTACGAAGTGAAACTCATCATCTCAGGCGATGAAGCAGAAACGATGCTCTATCCTGTCAACCTAATCCACGACCGGGAGGCTGCATTTATCCAGGTGGAGAAAGCGCAGGAAAAGCCGCTAATGGCGAAAGCAGAAGTCTTTTTAGCTGATGATTCCCACGAGAAAATAGAATCAGGCAGTATTGATATGACGAAATATGCTAATTTCAAATTGGGAGTCTCGCTGCTCGCATCCGAAGGCAGAAGTTATGAAGGACGTATAACGCTGATGGGTGAAGACACAGAGACCAAGGAAAAGATACAGGTGCGGGGAATCGATGATGAAGTGAGTGTTTCTTCAACCTTCGAGGTACCCCTTTATAGTTATTGGCTGCGCAAGAACAATTTGTCTTTTGTAGATGGTCATACTTATCGCATGAGGGTGATGGGGGAGATAGAAGGTAAGGAAATCGAACTTGGCAATCCGCAGGGCCCCGTGTATTACCTGAAGCGTAAAGGCGACCTCCTCGCTATTTCCCAGGACACATCTACAGGAATCGGAGCCTCTGTAAATGCAGCTCCTTCCATTGATGTTCGTCTCGAAAGTCATCAACTATCAGTTTCCTGTAGTGGCTTGAGAAACATCAAACTCTATCAGATAAGCGGCAGTCTGCTTAAACAGTCTGAGAAGATAAATGGAAATCAAGCCTCGCTTTCTCTGCAAGGCATTCCTGCAGGTATCTATCTGTTGCGTATAGTTACTGATAAGCAGACTTTCACTTATCATGTTGCAAAAAAATAACAAATCTGATTCAATTAAATGGATTAATCTGTCAAAAAAGCGACTGATGATGATAGATGCGTTGCCCAAATCATAGCCATTTGTTTGGGCACTCGTTGCCCGCCTCGTGATCCCTCGTTGCTCGTCTCTTGTTCACCAGTTCCCCATCACGTGATCCCCGAGGGACCGCTTGAAGAGCATAACAGGAACTTGTGGATGGGCATAACAGGAACTGATGATGTCAACAAAGAAAAACCCTTCATCCTCAAATCCCCTGTATTTATCGGCATTCCAGGTGAAAGGATGAAGGGTTATATTTTGCTATACTATTTTCTGTAATTTAAGCTTCCTGTTTCTTTGGAATCACAACCGATGCTCCGATGCTGACGAGCAATACGAGAAGGATAATGACGAGAGAAGCTACTGCATCTATCTCGAAGAAATCGTGGATGAGCATCTTCACACCGATAAACACCAACAGCACGCTTACACCCACCTTCAGATAGCGGAACTTATCGGCTATCGCTGCCAAGAGGAAGAAGAGGGCACGCAGACCTAAGATGGCGAAAATATTGGAGAAGAACACTACAAACGGGTCGAGTGATACTGAGAATACGGCTGGAATACTGTCGAAAGCAAATATCAAATCGCAGAACTCGATGAACACTACCGTCATTACCAGCGGACCCAGATGCAGGCGTCGCTGCATGAACTTCACCACCGGATGATCGAGAGCATTGATTTCTTCCTTCTTATTTCTATTGAGGAACATCTTGGCTCCGCTATAAACTAAGAATCCTCCGAATACGAGCAATATCCAGGCAAATCGGCTGATGAGGGCTGCACCCGCAAAGATAAAGACGAAGCGAAGTACGATGGCTCCCAAGATTCCCCAGTTTAATACATGCTGATAATCTTTCTTATCCACTCCGAATGAACTGAAGATCATCATCATCACGAAGAGATTATCCACGGAGAGTGTCTTCTCTATCAGATAACCCGAGATGTAAGAGATAGTCATGTAGTGGCGATATTGCTGCAGACTTGCCTCATAGTCATTCGGATCCAGTTTGAGATGAGAAGCATAGCGTGAGGCTATCAGTTTCAAATCGTCAAAGTTCTCGATGCCGTGCACCATGTCGCCATGGAAGTAGATGAATACGGCGAAGGCGAGGGCGAGAATAATCCAAACTGCTGTCCAGGATCCAGCTTCCTTGATGGAAACTACATGCGCCTTTCGGTCGATAACCAGCATGTCTAATACGAGAATGGCAGCAATGAATATCACGAAGCCCACCAAAAACATCGATTCAGTAAAAACATGTTCCATTTTTTCTTTTCTTACCTATTTTATATATAATACTTAATTATTTCTATTTTCCTGCGAATCTGATTCCTATCATAAAATAACCAGATTCTTTATCATAGAATTTTCATATTCATTTCTATCGTTAGAAACGTGGCGCAAAATTAGGAAAAATATCCGAAATAGCGAAAGTTCCAAGTGGAAACTTAATTGAATTTAACGTGAATAATGAGGAATGTAATAGGTTTGTAATAACTGGTGTCGGTAAATTACTTCACGATGATTGGCACAATCTCCTCTTCGTTAGGCCAATGGGCAGATAGAGCAGTGGGCGAGGGGTGCCCCCCAAGCCCGACCAGTCTATCTGTTTCACGTAGTCAAAATCGGGAGGACCGAAATCGAAACTTCGACCATAGAGGACTATGGCTCCCCGACCTTCGTCGATTTTCCATAGTCCTCCACCGTATGTGCATTGCTCTCCTGGAGCCAGCATATCACGATGCAAATAGACGTGTCCGAATTTCAGTACACCCTCTCTATTGATGATGAATTTCTGAAACATGAATTCTATTATTTATTCTGCTTTATCAGCCTTATCATTCTATCTACGACAAAATTATAAAGCTTTTGAATGCAGCAAAAAGATTATTTTTCTTTCCAAAACAGTTGGTCAATAAACTCATAGCGCTTCTCCATCTGGGCATCAGCTTTTACCTCAGTATTCACATCTATCTGAAGCACAGGAGCTACGGACTTGCCGTTGGTAGATGGCCACTCCGGCAGACCCAGACCGTTTGGATTTCCGGTCTTCACGAAGTTTACATAATACTGGCTGAAGATGTCGCTGATCATGTAATCCTCCGATTGCCAGTTGAACACGCGGTTGGTAGGCAAAGTGCCCATTGCATATTCTATGTCGGCAGAGTGAACGGCTCCCTTATCCTGTGGAGCAGGAGCAGCACCTTCCTTAGCATCTACCACGCCGCCAGCCAAAGCTGCCACCTTGCCCTTGATGGCCATTGCTGGGCGAGGATGACAATAGCGATAGCGGTAAACTGGCTGTCCGCCGGTCAGCTTGTGCATGTTGCCCCACTTCCAGGTAGAATAATCCAGGAAAATATCCGAAGCCAGATTCACACCCGGCTGCTCCAACACATCCTTGTCGCTGTTGATTCCGTAAAGACGGAAGAGTTCATCGATGTTCTCTTCTCCGAAAGTAGCCTTGGCGCCAGCCTTCAGATTTTCAACGGTAGGCTGTTTGCCCATCAATACCGCCCATGGAGTCATCTCCTGGTTGTTGCCACCAATGAGCAGAGGCACCTTGGTCTGCTCGCCCTTGGCGAAGACATCTACAGGCTGTTCTTTCATAAAATATCCGTCGATATTATAGACAGGAACCGCTCTTACTCCCGCCAGCATCATCAGTTCTTCGGCAGGCAGGGCACGAAGTTCGTTGAGGTTCTTCATACCTACGTTCTTTTTCACCTTCTTGCCCGTTTTCTTGCCCATCTTCTCGGCTATTTTCTGGGCAAGCTGCACGCCTTTCTCCTCGGCTTCCTTCTGGGTAGCAATCTTCTTGAATCCCATCACCGAACCGCTCGAACCCATAGCCTGTGCAAAAAGCCCCTGACAGAGAGGAGAAGCCATCAGGGCACTAACCGACATGGAACCAGCCGATTCTCCTACAATGGTAATGCGGTTAGGATCACCACCGAAAGCCTCGATATTATTCTTTACCCATTGGATAGCAGCCACCTGATCCATGAAACCATAGTTTCCTGAGCCCTTATAGGATGTTTCCTTGGAGAGCTGAGGATGAGCAAAGAATCCGAAGATGCCCTCACGATAGTTGGCTGTGATAGAGATGATTCCCTTTCTCGCCATCGCATCGCCCGCATATCGAGGTTCGCTTCCGCTACCAGCCATCAATCCTCCACCATTGAAATAAATCAATACCGGCAGATGCTCCTTCATCGTCTTGGCGGGAGTCCATATATTCAGATAGAGACAGTCCTCGCTATTTTTCTTTGTTCCGAAGTTCATATCGCCGAAGATAGGTTCCTGCATCGGGTTCGCTCCGAATTCCTTAGCCTCGCGCACACCTTCCCATTTCTGTACTGGTTGCGGAGCCTTCCATCTGAGATTACCTACAGGAGGTGCAGCAAATGGAACACCTTTGAAAACCTTGATGCCAGAGAGATCCTTTCCTTCGAGGATACCTTCAGCAGTCTTTACCTGTGTCTGTGCCATCATTCCCATAGCAGGGAGCAGAAAGGCGAGTGATAGAAATAGTTTTTTCATCTGATATAATTTTTATGGTGATATATTTTAAAATATGCTTTAATGTGCCGTATTTCCTTAGTGATCATGCCGCATTTGCAAAACGATATTGCAAAAATAAACAAAATATCAATAGTTTGACTTGTTTTCCTCATACTTTTTTTATATTTTTGCAAAAATAAACAGAATACGAACGTAAAACATGAATTAAATATAGAAATTGATGGAAGGTTATAAACAGAAGAAATATCCCGTAGCCACCAAGCGCTACGTACAGTGGTTGGAGTTAGAATCGGATGAAGAGGCTATCCGTGAATATCGCAAATTGCATTCTGAGGGTGTGCAATGGAAGGAAATTCGTGATGGAATCCGACAGGTAGGCATTCTGGAGATGGAGATTTACATCTTCGGCAACAGACTGGTGATGATAGTTGATGCGCCGGAAGATTTCGATTGGGACAAATCAATGGCAGAACTTGCCACACTCCCAAGACAAGCAGAATGGGAAGAAGTGGTAGGCAAATTTCAAAAATGCGGCAAAGGTGCTACCAGCGATGAAAAGTGGCACATGATGGAACGCATATTCTATCTCTACGATTAATTTTCGATAATCGTAAGTCTCCACGGCAACTTTTGGCATGGACGGATAACATCTTGATGGTGTCACCCTTGTCCACATAAAATAGAGGATGCCATCGTTTGCCTTCACAGCCTCAATCAACATATTCGTAAGATAAGTTTTCCAAAAGGCAAAGAGATTCCTTCCCTTAGTAGCATCCAGCCTTACCTTTCCTTCCATGCGATAAGGATGAATCATATCCAAAGGACGCATTTCAATTCCACAGAACGCTCTAAGCAAGGGTGTAGTGGTATCAGCAAATAGAAGGCTATTACCCCCCTCAATCTTGCAACCTTCGAAGCCCATTTCTCTGGCTTTGTCTGATCCGAAAGTGAAATGGACGGCTTCGCCCTCATCACAAACCTCGCCTTTGGAGTTCTCCAGGGTCAAGTGGATGGTGACGATGTTGCGGCGCTGCCTGGCGATGTGACCACGCACCGTAATCTGCGAATCGGTGGTCATCACAGGCTTCTTGTACTTCACGTTCAATTGCATCGTAACACCAGTAGTCTGCAGCTTGCGGTTGATGACCCAGCCTGCCACTTCGTCCATCAGCATACTAATGATGCCGCCATGCAAGGTATTTACCCATCCCTGATAATTCTCACCAGGATTCCAGATGGTAAGAACATCCTCATTCTCTTCCCAAAACTCAAGGTGCAATCCTACCGGATTGTTTGGTGCGCAGCAAACGCAGTTGTAACCTTCCTTATTCAGATAAGGATTCAATATTTTTTCATATCAAAAAACTCCTATTCTAAGTGGAGATTCAATCTCCCACATTTAAAATATCATTTAGCATCGCAAATTTAGATAAAATTTCTGAATTATAAGCCAGTATAATAAAAAACTTCAATGATTTTCCTCGAATTGTGCGAAATTAGCCTTGTTTCTTGAGAAATCAAGACCACAACTGCAAAAAATCCTACTAACGTGCTCTGAGTCACAAAAATATTAATTATCTTTGAAGCAGTGTTCGTAAACTGATTTTTTAAACTTCAAAAATGTAGGCTTATGAAAGCAGTATGTGGTCTTGACGTGCACAAAGATAGTATTTTTCTTTGTATTTTGCACAGTGATGGTGAATTGTTTGAGCAAGTTTTCGGAGTTTTAACATTTCAACTGGAAGGTTACCCTATGCGAGGGAAATCATTTTCGTTTTATAGAGGAAAGATACAAAATTATAGCAAGACTATAGTCTAGGAAATGATAATTCTCTCTCAAAATATCGCTTTTAAACGATATTTTGAGAGAGAATTCCACATTTTCCAAAGCTTATACATCAAGAACTTACTACTTTCTCAAAGAATTGGCAGTCAGTTCCAGAAGACTTTGCAGATATTCATCGTCTGTATCCTTCTTCATCTTATTCAGCGAAGTGGCACAGAATTTCTTCTCGTCAGCATTCAGCAACTTGCCGTATCCCTTACAAAGCTTGACTATTTTGTTGGCAATGCCCGTCTGGAGGGTACGCCGAAACACCTGATTTCCGAGATAAGGGTATAAATCCTTGGCATTCTTAAAGGCAGCGCGAAGCGTATTGAGTTGCATCATAAACTCTGCCGCATCCTTGGGAGGAGTCTCATCGAAATAATAACTGCCAGCCAAACTCTTGTCAAACTTGAAGTTCTTGGCCAGCAAGACAAGAGAATCCAGACTTTGAACAGACGGTTTCGTATAAGAGAATGGCTGCGTATAAGAAAATGACTTCACATTGGCGGATGGCTTCTTATAGGTTTGCGGATCCTTGGAGTAGAACTTATAGACACTGCCCAATACCACATCATTCTTTCCTGGATACCATACCAAGGCATAAACATATCGCATGGTAGAATCCTTGCGGTCACGGATATACTGTAGGTTATAGTTGCGGTCCTTATGAGTACCAAACTCGTAGGTCATGGAATTGTTATTGCCATATCCCACCCGATTCGTCTCAATGCTGGCAGAACCCGCTTTCTTGGTAAAACTGATATAAGCGAGGCGACTATTGCTCAACAAAGCCTTATGAAAGGTATCCACCATTTTCTGCTTCTTCCTAGGAACGGCAAACTCAAATCCCTTCATCATACCTATATTATAGGTATTCATCGTGGAAGAAGTAACGAGGTCGTCTTGCGATAAATCCAGTACGAATTTATCAAAAGCCTGGTCGATGTCCGGTATAGGCTTCTGGGCATGGCAAGCTGAAGAGAGCACCAACAGGCAAGCCACAAATGCTAATTTAAAAGTTGTTTTCATATCCTTTTTCTTTTTAATTGTTTCTTGTTAATAAACCTCCTGGTCATCACTCACATGGTCCTCATCATGCACATTCTCCTCGCTTTCGAACGAGGCACTGGCAATATCGGCATTAAGCAACTGGGTCTGAAGAGCATTGATGAGATAGAGTTTGAAGAACATTTCATTCTGCTGTGCCTCCATCTCACAGAGATGCTCATCGGCAAGTTTTTCCGGCTCTGCCAACAAAGAATCGGTAGCAATATTCTGAGCTATCCAAAGCTTTGGAGGAGCAGGAGCAAACAGATGCTGACGATATTTCCTCTGCTTGTGCTTCCTTGTTTTGGGAGATACGGAATCACCCGACTTTTTTATCTTTTCAGGCATGGAGAGATCGGCATCTGGCGTTTTTTCCTTTTGAACAACAGCTGAATCTGTATCCTCCGGAGTCGTTCTGCCTTCGAGTTGAGCCATCTTCGAATCATCCTGATGTCCTGCCTGTTGTCCTATCTGTTTCCCTATGCGAGGAACAGCAAATGCAATGAGCAGGGCGATGGATGCAGCCATGCTAATCGGCAACCATAGGCGGCGCATTCTCGCTTTAGACATTGAAGTCCTTGAAGTCTTTGGATGGACGACATTTTCTTCACACTTCTCAGCCTCATGTTCGAGGGGCATCCCCTCGTCGAAATATCCAAACATCATCTGGTATTCCTTCAGGTCATCGCTCACATCGGGATGCTGGCGAAACCACTCCCTTAGCAGAGCCTCCTCTTCAAGAGTAGTCTCACCAGCCATAAACCAATTGAGCAACAAACGTATATCTTTTTCTTTCATATCAATTTTTCCTCCTTTATTAATTATACCTATTTTTATATATAAGGGCTATCGACATCTTTTCTTGATTTCCTGCAACATCTGCTTTCTTGCCCTCGAAAGCAACACGGATACAGATTCTGTGGTGATACCCACGATTTGCGCTATTTCCTCAGAGCTTTTCTTCTCTACTTGCCGCAGATAAAGCACCTGATACTGGTTGGAGGGCAGCGCCTTGAGGCGTTTTTGGAGCCACTGTTCGTTCTCCGAGTTTTCCACTTCCACATCGGGCGGCGCATAGTAGCTAGGCGACTTATCGAAAGGCTGGGCATCTATCGAAATCATCTTTCGCTTGCGAAAGAAGTCGATGCAAAGATGCTTGGTAATGCAGCCCATCGAACCTTTGGCATGAGCAGCAGACAGAATGTCTTCCTTGATAGCCCAGAGCTTGAGCATCGCATCCTGTGCGATGTCCTCAGCCTCATCACAGCCAACGCCATAACCCTGACTGATTTGCAAGGCTATCTGCCGCAACTGCGGAACGATATGGATGAATTCATTCTCTGTCATTTGCTCTCACTTGTTTTATTTGTTCAAAACTACTACATAAACGGAAAAGAAGTGTTTTTGTTAATGAAGTTAACCTATATTAACACGAAGCTTCGCATGTGGTTCAAGTACGGGCTGAAGGTCCAAAAGTTCCTAGCCCAGTGAAGGCACTGAAAAAGGTACCCAATTTTAAGTTGCATAGCTTGTTTTTGAACTTTAATTCTTGACCAAGAAGCATTTCATCTTTTAAAAAAAGTGGAATACTTTTTGGGACAGGAATATAGCCCCAAATAGCTTTCTATAGCGTTTTCTGGCGCTTAATTCGGCAATATATAGAGGAATCTGCTTCCCCCTTATGCATTTTGCATCAATTTGATGATTCTCTTCACATTTGCAGCGAAAATAATCAAAGCTCCCTGCATTTCCATGCACGACAAACCGTATGACAGGGCTCTGTCATATCCTAAGACATTCTTAAGTTCGGAGTTCTTGGCTTCTATCTTGTATCGTTTCCTCTAAAGATTTATAAACTCTTCTGTTTTTTGATATTCGATTTGCTCCAACTGTTCATCCGATTTGATGGTAACCGCATATGTTTTTGTCTTGGCTCCTTCCTTGTAGCAACCTTCACGTAATGAACAGACCTTGCATTTGTCCACATCAAAATAAAATGCTGGAGTTTCTGTGACGCTTGTCATTTTTGCGATTATTCATCTCTTTCCATTTCGCCAGATGCCCTGCTGGGCAGACGTACAGATCTGCATCCTTATTGTATTCAAAAGGGAGTTTGTTTGTTCGGTTACCATCAATTACAGAGCTTAAACGAGCAGAGAGGCGCATATTGTTTTCCTTTGCCATTTTGAGATCCTCCTTGCTGGAATATGCCTTATCTGCTACTATGGAATCAACTTCCATTCCTGCTTCCTCTGTCTTTTTTATCAATTCTGGCAATTGCTGCCCATCACCCTTCTCGCTGGAGGTGACAGTAGCTGCGGTGATAATTCTCTCATCGCTCATAGCCATATGCGTCTTATAGCCAAAGAATGAAGAATGAGCTGTTTTATGTCCTGTACGGGCATCCTCATCCGATATGTTATAGATCACCTTTAAAAGGAGATACTTAAACATACGAATAGGACTCTCTGCTGTACGACCATTGTCATGACAATACTTGTCTTGCAATTCCTGGTATACGAAACTAAAGTCCATCAGGTCATTAATCTGGCGGAGCAGGTTGTCTTTTGGGATAATCAAGTCATACAAACTTGAATAATCACTGAATGATATGGCCTGTTGTTGCTCTAGCATAGTCCTTGCATTTTCCTACAAAGATACAAAAAATATTGCACATATGCAACTTTTAGGGAGGCTCTTTTAAAAGCAGAATGTTAAACTACCATAACCCCAAAAGGGACTTTTTCAGTGCCCTCTCTTTCCAAAGAGGGCTCCACATCCCTCTCCAAGCCTCTGCCCTTCTCAGAAGGGAGAGGATGTAACCGCTCCTCCTGTCGCTCTTAACCGCTTCGCTTTAGGGTTGACGGACCATCAGAGGTCTCGTCAGTTTTTTGTGCGGGATGGGACCGCCTTGCTAGAGGGTTGCTGTTTTTGTGGTGTTTCCCTATCGGAGGTTGGAAAGGCGCTGTAAAATTCTTATGATTGAGACTCCTTTAGCTTCGCTTATATTTGATAATTAAAAAATTACTATAATGTTTTATTTAAAATCTTTGGATATTTTGGGTAGTAAGGCGGAACTCGCCTCGCTGCCAGAGGGCAAATTGCTCATTAATACTGTAAATGCTCATTCTTATAATAAGGCTATCATTGCGGCTAACCCTGATCTCCTCTGGATTGGTATGACAGCGCCAAAGCAGGAAAATGGACGTACTCTCATTGGAATGAGTTGAACATCCATTGTCATGTGGGGACTATAGGCGCGGTGTTTGATTTCTTCGCTGGTACTGTGGAGCGTGCGCCAATGTGGTGGTAGGAGCATGGTTGCGCTGTTCCTTTGGAATATGCTGAAAGAGAAATGTTGAATGTTAAATTGAAAGATAGCGTGACTGATATTTACTCAAAGCCGATTACTTTTCCCACTTTCCGCATCTTCCGGTATTGGCCAGTTTTCTGATGGAGTTCGCATTTCCTTCATCACCTTGTCAAAGC